>Ga0308165_1001976_pt1 | contig 26517 bp, 23 predicted proteins | sample PhyWR2_FD_201032 | JGI IMG/M metagenome (GOLD analysis project Ga0308165, IMG submission 201032) | Phyllosphere microbial communities from UC Gill Tract Community Farm, Albany, California, United States - DLSLW.R2 | ecosystem: Host-associated > Plants > Phyllosphere > Unclassified | place: USA... | reverse complement strand
AAGTGCTTTAAAGGCCGATTTGAATGGAACGGCAAACGATTATGGTTTCTCAGTAGATTACAATAGCAAAACCGATGTAGTAGTAAAATATGTTTACCCGAACTCTCCGGCGGCGGCGCAGGGCTTAGCACGTGGGTGTAAAATCACCAGCGTAAACGGGCGTACCGATTTAACCTATAGTTCAAGTGCCATCAATTTTCTAAACGAAGCCATTTTCGGTTCAAACGCCAGTGTTAGTCTCTCTTTCACAGATTTAAATGGAAAAGCTAAAAGTGCGGTAATAACAAGTTCAACATATACCGTTAACCCTATTTTTTTTACGAACGTGTACACCGTAGGAACAAAAAAAGTGGGTTACATAGTTTTTAATGCCTTTACAAATAATGTGTCGGCCGCATTGACTTCTACTTTTTCAAACTTCGCTGCTCAAGGCGTAACAGAGCTTGTGGTCGATTTGCGTTATAACGGTGGCGGCTATGTTTCAACTGCAACCCAACTTATCAATTTGGCTGCGCCGGCATCGCAAACCGGAAGCACCATGTTTACAACCTATTATAATACTTATCTTCAAGGTTTAAATACAATCTCGGAGAGAAAAGCCTCCGTATTAGTGAATCAGCCGCTTTTAGATGCCTCCGGAGCTTTACAAAATTTTACCAGCGGGGTTAATGGCAAATATGTTACTTATGCCGATTTAGACTATTTGCCAACATCGGCAGATAACATCGAAAAGTTCGCAAAATCGGGGTCGTTGGCCTTAAGCCGTATATATTTTATTGTAACAGGTTCAACGGCATCGGCAAGTGAACTTACAATCAACAGTTTGCGCCCCGTAATGGATGTTAAACTAATTGGAAGAACCACTTATGGCAAACCCGTAGGCTTCTTCCCGATAACGATAGATAAGGTGGATATGTACATTCCAGAGTTTGAAACCAAAAATAAAAACGGTGTTGGTGGATATTATTCAGGATTAACCGTAGATAAGGAAGCTGCCGAAGATCTGACAAAATCGTGGGGCGATGAAAGTGAAGTATTATTGGCCTATGCGCTGTTATATGCCAAAACCGGAAGCTTTGTAACCACTGCCAGTAAATCGGCAAGTTTAGCCACTTCGAAAACCATACCCAACAGATTGTCGGCAGAAGAAATGAAATTGACAGCTGAAAAACTTGATCAGAATGGCTTTAAAAATATGATTATGACGCCGACCAGAAAGTTCTAAAGATAGAAAAGCCATGAATTAACCTCTCCCTATCAACGGTTCGGTTAAACGCAATGTTGGTGCTTTCCCTTCCGACTTCTTCGGAAGGGATGTGCTGACAGTACAAGAAGCACATCCTTTAACAGGGTGAGGTTGGATATTTAGATAGCGTATTGCATTATACCTCTCCCTATCAACGTTAGGGTTAAAAGCAATGCCTTTTGTTTTCCCTCTCCTGAAGGAGGACCTGTCCCGACTTTTCGGGAGGGTGCACAGGCAGAAGCAAAACCCACCGCCATTAAAAGGGAGAAGTTTAGGTCGCCAAGTTAGAAACCTTGCTTTTGCTGTTGGTTAAACCTCTTTCCTATTTACAATAAGATTTTGCTGCTGATATCCTTGTTTATCGTAATATATCCCGGATATTTAAATGGGGTATTGCCGAGCATAAAAGTCGGCTTGATTTTAATGGTTAACAGGCCGAGTTTTTCATCTTTAGATGAGCCTTTTTGCGCTGCCTTTATAATATCGTTGAGCACGTTGCCGTTGGTTACCAAACCGTAAATGTTGCTGCTCAGCTGTACCGGTACCGAAATCGTCTGCCCTTGAGCAATACTTACGTTCTGATTGATTATCCCCTCTGCCAAATCGGTATTATTTACCAAAATCTTATACTCAAATTGATTAATTGCAGCCAGTTTCGACGATGGATTCGAAATCTCGAGGTTGAGGTTTGCACTTAACGGGATATCTTTTCGCAACAAACCCAATGCAACCCCCGGCAAACTTGTTAAGCTAAAATTTTGATCGTTGATGAGTTTTTTAACATCCGTGCCCGCAACCGTTACCTGATTTATACTTGTAATGCGGTATTTGCAATCTTCGAGCGCCTTTATTTGTTGCGCCTGTTTATTAATTCCGCATCCAAACAGTGCAACTGTTAATAAGCAGATGATTAGTTTTTGTTTCATATGATGTGCTAAAGTTATATTAACGGTAAAATAAACTATCTATTTCAATTGCAAAGATAATCACGTATCGTGCTAGCAAAATTAAGTCCAAAAAAACCGTTGTTTTATTATTAATCGTTAAAGTGCATTTTCTTTAGCTTTACTGCTCGATTTTTAACTTTGGCAAAAAAAGAACATGACCATCACGTATCGGAAAATACAAGAAAAAGATAATACATCAATAGCCGAAATAATCAGGGCATCGTTAAAAGCCTATGGCCTCGATAAACCAGGCACGGTTTACACGGACCCGACAACCGATTTTTTATCGGAGGTTTTTAAAGTAGAAGGATCCGAATATTGGGTGGCAGAGGCCGACGGGAAGATTGTTGGAGGCTGCGGCATTTTTCCGACTGAAGGCTTGCCAAGCGGCTGTGTTGAACTGGTAAAGCTTTATACCGATATTTCGGTGCGAGGGCAGGGGATAGGCAAAGCCTTGATGCAAAAAAGCATCGAATCGGCACAGCATTTTGGCTATAATGAGATTTATTTAGAGTCTTTCCCCGATTTAACGACCGCGATTTCGATGTATGAAAAAAACGGCTTTAAGCGATTATCGGCGCCACTGGGAAACTCCGGGCATTTTGCATGTAACGTTTGGATGCTGTTGGTATTGTAATCTGCTTTACCCTAAAAATGGGTCGAATGCTTATATTAGCCTTATTGAACCTAACCAAAAATCGCACGAATGAAAAGAAACGACTTCCTGAAAGCGCTCTCTGCGGGTATTCTGCTGCCGAGTTTAGTAGGTGCCAACCCGTTGAAAAATATCTTGGAGCCCGAGGGTTTTTTAGATCGCCTGTTACCTGCGCCAGTGGGCGGCGGCTTTATGATGGAAGATTATTGGATTTGGGACCCTGCAGTAATTAAGGACGAAAGCGGTAAGTACCATATGTTTGCTTCGCGATGGTCTAAAGAGGTTGGCTTTGGCAACTGGGTAACCAATTCGGAAATAGTAAGAGCGGTGGCCGCTAAGCCAGAAGGACCTTACACGTTTGTTGAAGTTGTGCTACCGCCCCGTGGAGGCGATTGGTTCGACGGTAAAGGTGCTTTTAACCCTCGCATTGTACGTTATAAAGATCAATACCTTTTGTATTATGTTGGTGTAAACTACGATTTTCCTATTCCACAAGATAAAGGTAATATTTGGGCTGATGAAAGAGCGCATAAAGCGTGGATGCACAAGCGGGCGGGTTTAGCTGTTGCAAATTCAATCGAAGGCCCATGGAAGCGGGTTGATAAACCGTTAATGGAACCTCGCCCGGGCAAATGGGATGCATCGATCATTTCGAACCCGTCGCCCGTTGTTCGTCCCGATGGAAGTGTTTATTTGATGTATAAATCGTCGGCCAAAAACTACGATCCGCCATTATTGCTGGGTGCAGCTTTAAGTACAAAGGGCTATAAAGGCCCCTATAACCGTCTTTCAGAAAGCCCTGTGTTTAGTTTTCACAACAGTGGACAACCGAATAATGATGTTGAAGATCCCTTCGTATGGTGGGAGAAAGATCACTACGAGGTAATTATGAAAGATCGTTTCGGACACATTTGCGGCGAAGAAGGCGGTGGTATTCATGCAACATCGACGGATGGCGTCGACTGGAAATTATCGAGTCCCGTGAAAGCTTATTCGCGACATATTAAATGGGACGATGGAAAAACGATTCATATGGCCAATTTCGAACGTCCGTTTTTATTGTTCGAAAATGGCAAGCCAACGCATCTATTTGCCGCTACCGGAACAGGCCCCGGCATGTACCAAGTAGACAAAACCTGGAATATGGTAATTCCATTGAAGCAGGTGTAATGGTTAATTGGTTGAACTGGTTTAGAAGGCAAAGCCTCATCATTCCATATTGATTTTTTATGTAATTAATTGGCTAGTTAACGAATTATAGCAGTTAACCGATTTTACCAATTCAGCCAGGCATTCAATCCGATTTTTTTTAAGTTTGCTGCAACAAAAAACCGAGCAAATCATGCAAGAAACAAATTCCTTAAATCAAGTCGCCGAATTTCACACTACGTTCAAGCACCCAATTTTAGAGTCACCAACTATTCCATCAAAACAAAGGGCAAATTTGCGCATTGCGCTTCTGGCTGAGGAGCTAAAGGAGCTGCAAGAAGCGGTTGAAAATGACGATTTGGTTGAGGTTGCCGATGCGCTTTGCGATTTGCAATACGTTTTGGCAGGTGCAATACACGAGTTTGGCCTGGGCACAAAATTCAAGTCGTTGTTTGATGAGGTTCATCGTTCGAACATGAGTAAAGCCTGCAAAACGGTTGGAGAAGCCGAACAAACGATTAAACACTATTTTGAGAAAGACGGAACGGAATCTTATTATAAAGAGATTGATGGATTGTTCCTTGTTTTTAGAAAAGCGGATGATAAGACGTTAAAATCTATTAACTATTCGCCTGCTGACTTAAAGTCGCAATTGGGATAAGAGTTTTTTAACATCCGTCGGTTGAAACCGACGGCAATGAGTAGTTTGTTGGCTAATTGGGTCGCCATTACTAGTCGTAGCGTCTCGCTACGACTAGTAATGGCTTTTTGTGTTTCTGTCATTCTGACGACACTAGTCGTAGCGTCTCGCAACGACTTAAATATAAATTGGGAGGTGAGAGGTACGTAGCGAGACGCTACGACCAGATGCGTTAACTCAAATCTCAACCCTAAAAATCATAACAGTGCATAACAGTATTGCTTGCCTCAATTTATATTTTAGGCCAACCAAATATTAAACACGAGCATGCAAGCAATTTTAGGTGTATTTTTCCATTTTATCGGCGGTTTCGCATCCGGCAGTTTCTACATACCATACAAAAAAGTCAAAGGTTGGGCATGGGAAAGTTACTGGATCGTTGGTGGGATTTTTTCATGGCTCATTGTTCCCCCGCTAGCGGCTTACCTCACCATACCAAACTTTACTGATATTATTGCAACAGCGCAAGGAAAAACCCTTGCCTTAGCCTATTTCTTCGGTGTTTTGTGGGGAATTGGAGGATTAACCTACGGGCTTGGTGTACGTTATTTAGGCGTTTCCCTTGGCAGTAGCATCATTTTGGGGCTTTGCATGGTATTGGGCTCTATATTGCCATCTATCTATTTCGATGTCTTTCCGCAAGCTGGCAAAGATACTTTCACCATGTTCTTACAAACGGATTGGGGAAGAATGGTCATGCTCGGCTTATTAGTCTGCGTATTAGGAATTGTAATCTGCGGTAGGGCCGGAATGATGAAGGAACGCGAAATCAAATCGGACGTAACCGACCCGCACGGACTGGAAGTAAAAACGGAATACAAGTTTGGCTTAGGCTTATTCGTAGGCATAGTATCTGGCGTTTTAAGTGCCTGTTTCAACTTTGGTATCGAAGCAGGAAAGCCAATGGCCGATGCAGCAAACGAAATTTGGAAGGCCGCAAATCCATCTGAAACGGGGAACTTTCTGTTCTCTAACAACGTAACCTATGTAATTGTACTCTGGGGCGGATTAACCACAAACTTCATTTGGTGCATGATATTAAATGCCCGCAACAAGACCTTTGGCGACTATACAAACAAGACAACGCCACTATTAAAAAACTACATATTTTCTGCATTGGCAGGCACAACATGGTTCTTGCAGTTCTTCTTTTACGGAATGGGCGAGAGCAAAATGGGCAATGGCGCAAGCTCGTGGATACTGCACATGGCGTTTATTATTTTAATTGCCAATGTTTGGGGCCTCGTGTTAAAAGAGTGGAAAGGTGTTTCTAAAAAAACGCTCATAACAGTGCTTGCAGGCATACTTACTATCATTGCATCCGTACTAATTGTGGGCTACGGAAATTCTATTAAAGGTTAAATCATAAAAAAAGAAAAAATTATAATGTCAATCGAAACGAAAAATTATAAGCACGTAAGCTATTTGTGGAACGAAGAGGAAGCTGCAAAGCTGGCCGGAGATGAAGTTGCGTTGTTAATTTATCGCTCTAATTTACTGGGAGCCGATTTACGCCTAACCAATTACGGGGGAGGAAATACATCGTGTAAACTAAAGGAGAAAGATCCGCTTACGGGTTTAGAAACCGAAGTGATGTGGGTTAAGGGATCAGGTGGAGACCTGGGTACATTGAAAAAAAGCGGGTTGGCGGCACTTTATGTAGATCGTTTGCGAAGCCTCAAAAATATTTATCGCGGTGTTGAGCATGAGGATGAAATGGTTGAATTATTTAACCACTGCATTTTCGATTTAAGCTCCAAAGCGCCATCGATTGATACACCATTGCACGGCTTTTTACCTTTTGCGCACATCGATCACTTGCATCCCGATGCAGCAATCGCTATTGCAGCAGCTAAGGATGGTAAAAAAATTACCGAAGAGCTTTTCGGCGGTACCATTGGTTGGGTTGAATGGAAAAAGCCGGGATTTGAACTCGGTTTGCAGTTGAAACAATGTTTAGATGCAAATCCAGGTATTCGTGGCATTATGCTCGGATCGCATGGTTTATTCACCTGGGGCGATACCGCTTACGAAAGCTATGTAAATACACTTGATGTTATCGAAATCTGTTCAGAATATCTGACACAAAACTATGGCAAGAAAGGACCTGTTTTTGGCGGACAGAAAATTGAAAGTGCTAATGCCGAAACCCGTAAAAAACAAGCTGCAACTCTTGCGCCCGTTTTACGTGGGTTATGTTCTTCAAATCAACACATGATCGGCCACTTTACCGATGATATTCGCGTATTGGAATTTATCAATTCAAATGATCTTTCTCGTCTTGCGCCCATGGGAACAAGCTGCCCCGATCACTTTTTGAGAACAAAGATTAGTCCGCTTGTTTTGGATTTGGAAACCGGCACCGATCTGTCAGATACGAACCAAATTAAGGAAAGATTGTTGCCTGCTTTTGAGGCTTACCGTGCAATGTACACCGATTATTATGAAACCTGTAAACATCCAAACAGTCCCGCCATTCGTGATACCAATCCCGTTGTAATTCTTTATCCCGGAATCGGCATGTTTACCTTTTCGAAAGATAAACAAACGGCACGGGTTGCGGCCGAATTTTACATCAATGCCATTAATGTAATGAAAGGCGCTGAAGCCATTTCCGAATACACTTCTTTACCCCATCAGGAAGCATTCAACATTGAATACTGGTTGTTAGAAGAAGCAAAATTGCAACGCATGCCCAAACCAAAACCGTTAACGGGCAGAATTGCCTTAATTACGGGCAGCGCTGGTGGCATTGGTAAAGCCATTGCCAAAAAGTTTGTGGCCGAAGGCGGCGTAGTCATTTTAAATGATATGAATGCGGAGCGTTTGCAGGAAGCCGGAGCAGAATTTGAGAAACAATTTGGCAAGGACTCTTACACTACTGCACCTTTAAATGTAACCAGTCAGGCAGATATTAACGATGCATTTGATACCGCCGCATTGGCTTTTGGTGGCATCGACATCGTGGTTAACAATGCGGGCTTATCGATTTCTAAAACCATTGGCGATCATACCGAAAAAGATTGGGATTTATTATACGATGTTTTGGTAAAAGGCCAGTTTTTTATTACCCAGGCTGCAACAAAAACGATGCAAAAGCAGAACATTGGCGGCGATATTATTAATATTGTAAGTAAGAACTCGCTCGTAAGTGGGCCAAATAATGCAGGTTATGGCAGTGCCAAAGCCGCTCAACTGCACTTAAGCAGGCTAAATGCTGCCGAGTTGGGGGCCGATAATATTCGCGTAAACGTAGTTAATCCCGATGCGGTGATTAGCGATAGCAATATTTGGGCCGGTGGATGGGCGGAAGGCAGGGCAAAGGCATACGGGATTACCGTTGCCGAATTACCTGCTTACTATGCAAAACGTACTTTATTGAACCAAATTATTTTACCCGATGATATTGCCAATGCTTGTTTCGCATTTGTAGGCGGCTTGTTGCAAAAATCGACAGGTAACGTGCTAAATGTTGATGGCGGCGTTGCCATGGCATTTGTGAGATAAAATTAAAATTAGTTTTAGTGAGTTGTTCTCTTGGTCTGTGGTTCGCCACAGACTAGAAAGCGACTTCCGCTGCACTGTCATCCTGTAGGTAGTGAAAGATCCCTAAGCGATGGAATACCGGCTTCAAACAAGCACTATCCTCAAAGCAGCAAGCATTTTGATAAAGAAAAGCCGGCCTTAGCGATTTATCGCTTACATTTATTAACCTAAAATTCAAGCAACCAAATGAATATTGAGCAGAACCAAATAGCAAAACATAACGACTCCCTTTTAACTTCGCATCAGCGTAAATTCAATTTTTTAAAAGAAGATTGGTCGCATATCGATTTAGAAAGCATAATCCAAAAACTGGTCGATTTTCAGATTGCCATTCCATCGTGGGCCCTCGGCACCGGCGGAACTCGTTTTGGTCGCTTTGCTATTACCGGTGGTGAGCCAAGAACCATTGAAGAAAAAATTGAAGATGTGGGGTTGCTACATGCCCTTAACGGCGCAAGCGGCGCAATTTCGCTGCACATTCCATGGGATATTCCACAAAACGCCGAAAGTTTAAAAAGTTTAGCCTCCGGCTATGGTTTAACTTTCGATGCCATGAACTCCAATACCTTTCAAGATCAGGCAGGAGCTGCACATAGTTATAAATTCGGTTCGTTGCAGAACGTAAACAAAGCCGTTCGCAAGCAGGCCATTGAGCATAATATTGAGGTAATTAAGCAAGGTGTAGCCTTAGGTTCTAATGCCTTAACCGTTTGGTTGGCCGATGGATCTTGCTTTCCCGGTCAATTAAATTTCCGCAAAGCCTTTGAGAATACCTTGGAAAGCTTGCAGGAGATTTATTCGGCCTTGCCTGATGACTGGAAAATGTTTGTAGAGTATAAAGCGTTCGAACCAAACTTTTACTCAACTACAGTGGGCGATTGGGGCCAATCGTTGCTTTATGCAAGCAAACTAGGTAAAAAAGCGTACACCCTCGTCGATCTAGGTCACCATTTACCAAATGCCAATATTGAGCAAATTGTTGCCCTCTTATTGATGGAAGGCAAATTGGGTGGGTTCCACTTTAACGATTCCAAATATGGCGATGACGATTTAACCGCCGGAAGCATTAAGCCTTATCAGTTATTCCTCATTTTTAACGAACTGGTTGAGGGAATGGATGCAAAGGGGATGAACCATGCCAAAGATCTGGGTTGGATGATTGACGCATCACACAATGTAAAAGACCCGCTCGAGGATTTATTGCAATCAGTAGAAGCAATTATGATTGCTTATGCACAAGCATTACTGGTAGATCGGAAGGCATTAAATGCGGCTCAAGATAATAACGATGTGGCAAAGGCGCAGGAGATTTTGCAGAACACTTTCCGTAGCGATTTGAGGCCATTAATTGCAGAAGCCAGATTAAGGGCCGGTGCAGCTTTATCGCCAATTGGTTTGTACCGCGATTTAGAGGTGAGAAAAAATCTTGTTAACGGCAGAGGCGTAAATACTATAGCCACAGGTTTATAATTTAGGAAAAGATAAAAATGGCGAAGCCTGTAGTTGCAATATTTGATGTTGGCAAAACGAACAAAAAATTATTTCTTATCGATGAAAATTATGAGATAGTTTTCGAACGATCTGCCCGCTTTGTAGAAACAGTTGACGAAGATGGAGAGGTCTGCGAAAATCTGGAAAGTCTTAAATCTTCCGTTTACGATTCCTTAAATCAGGTGTTGCAGATGAAGGAATTTGATGTAAAAGCCGTTAACTTTTCAACGTACGGTGCAAGTTTTGTCTACCTGGATGAACACGGCAAGCCGTTAACGCCACTTTATAATTATTTAAAAGAATATCCCGAAGCGCTGAAGCACGATTTTTATTCGAAATACGGAGGTGAAGAAAGGGTTTCTTTAGAAACCGCTTCACCCATTTTAGGCAGTCTAAATTCCGGAATGCAGGTTTTTAGGCTCAAAAAGGAAAAGCCCGAAGTTTTTGCCAAAGTTAAATACGCCTTGCATCTTCCCCAATACCTAAGCTATTTAATTACCGGCAAGGCGCTGGCTGATATTACAAGTATTGGCTGCCATACCCAACTTTGGGATTTTAACCGAAACCAATATCACCAGTGGGTTACCGAGGAGCAGTTAGACGCAAAATTTGGTGAATTTACGCCAGCCGATGCTACCTTGAAAACAGAGTTTGATGGTACCACATTTGAAGTGGGTGTAGGCTTGCACGATAGTTCGGCGGCTTTAATTCCGTATCTCGAGAATTTTAACACGCCTTTTGTTTTAATTTCTACCGGAACATGGTGTATCAGCTTAAATCCGTTTAACCAGGAACCGCTAATTGCCGAACAGTTGAAGCAAGATTGCCTTTGTTACATGCACTTTAAGGGCAAGCCGATTAAAGCATCGAGAATTTTTGCTGGTTATGAGCATGAGATCCAGTTGAAAAGGATTGCGGCGCATTTCGATCGTGCCGCTTACCTATTTAAGCACTTAAAATTTAACCCAAGTCTGGTTTTGAAGCTGACTAATAAAATTCCCGAAAATCGCAAGGAGCAAACGGCCTTTTCAGCGGTGTCGGCTTTCGGCGAAAGAGATTTAAACGTTTTCCAAACCGCCGAAGAGGCTTATCATCAATTAATCATCGATTTGGTAAAACAACAGGTTTATTCGTTGAAACTGGTTTTAAACGAAGGCGTTCGGCGCATTTTTGTTGATGGCGGCTTCGGTAAAAATGATATTTACATGCACCTGTTATCTAGCTCCATTCCCGATATTGAAGTGTATGCTTCATCGGTTTCGCAAGCTACCGCCATTGGCACGGCATTGGCCATTAACAGCGCCTGGAACTCGAACCCCGCACCAACGGATATCATCCAGCTGAAATATTACTCTGCAATACAGCGGACTTTGTAGATCGTATTAAACTGTCATCCTGAGGTACGAAGGATCTCCAAGCTACGAATTACCAACGTCAAAAAAACACAAGCCCAACTTGGCAGTGAGTAGACATATTCTTTTCCGACAGTCGTCATTGCGAGGCACGCCCGCCTGACCGGACGGGCAGGAAGCAATCTCATTTCGTAAATTAGATTGCTTCGGCTCGCACGAACCCGGCCTCGCAATGACGCCCCGTTGGAAAAATCATCTGGTCGTACAGTCTCGCTACGATAATATGAAGGCTTTATTTGTATTCAAGAGAAGAACATTGTGGATGAATAATTGGTTAGGCACAAGCGAGACGCTTGCGCCAGATGTGCGGGATAGTCGTCATTTCGAGCGCAGCCGAGAAATATATATCCAAAATTCAAAGATTTCTCCGCTTCGGTTGAAATGACGGGTTTTTTTTAAGCCATTTTAATACAAAAATTATGAATATATTTGTATTTAAAGCTTACACGATGATAGTTGCTGAAATAGAAATACCTGATAATAAATCGACTTTGGTTAAGCAATTACTTAAGGAATTGGGCGTTACCGTAAAGATTAAAAAAACGGAAAAAAGTCCATACGATCCTAAGTTCGTTGCTAAAATTAAAAAGGCAGATGAGGAGATAAAGAAAGGGCAAACAAAGAAGATTCCGATTGCCGACTTATGGAAATAGAGTATGCTATTCAGGCGCAAAATGATTTAATGTTTTGGAAGAAATCTGGAAATAAAGCTGTTCAAAAAAAGATAAGTCAATTGGTACAAGCCATACTCGAAGACCCATTCACTGGCATTGGCAAACCCGAAGCTCTAAAATATGAGTTAACAGGTAAATGGAGTAGACGAATAAACAATGAGCACCGCATTGTTTATCTTGTTACTGATGAGGTAATTTACATTGAGTCTCTAAAAGGACATTACTAAATCACCATCTGGTCGTACAGTCTCGCTACGATAATATGAAGGCTTTATTTGTATTCAAGAGAAGAACATTGTGGATGAATAATTGGTTAGACACAAGCGAGACGCTTGCGCCAGATGTGGAATTACAAAAAACTCAACTCCGAAAACCATTGGTTTTACCCGACTTTTTCATAATATTCTTTATCTTCGAAATCAATTCCATTCGATTTGAAACCAGAAGATTTAATTTCCTACATCCAGATAGATGAATATTCATCAACCCCGAAATATAAGCAGCTTACAAATGCCATTTTAGGAGCTATTGAAATGGGGAGGTTGACCCAAGGAAATCTTTTGCCATCCATCAACGAGCTGAGCTTCAGTTTGGAAATGTCGCGGGATACGGCTGAAAAAGGCTACAGAAATCTTCGCAAACTTGGCGTTGTCGATTCCGTTCCCGGAAAGGGCTATTTCATTGTCAACACCGATTTCTCTCGAAAACTTAAAGTTTGCCTGCTGTTCAACAAGCTAAGCACGCATAAAAAAATTATATACGATTCTTTTACAAAAGCAGTTGGAGACCGGGCCGCGATTGATTTCTATATCTACAACAATGATTTTGTGCTTTTCAAAAGGTTAATTACTGCAAAGTTGGGCGATTACACCCACTTCGTTATTATTCCACATTTTTTAGAAGGTGGAGAAAATGCCCACGAAATCATCAATACCATCCCAAAAGAAAAACTGGTGATGCTGGATAAGATATTGCCTGGTATTACGGGCGATTTTGCTGCGGCTTATGAAAACTTCGCACAAGACATTTATGCCGCGTTAGAGCAAGCTTTAGATCGTTTATCAAAATACAACACCTTAAAAATTATCTTCCCCAGGAACAGCTATTTTCCACACGAAATCTTAACGGGATTTTATCGTTTTTGCCAGCAATATGCCTTTAATCATAAGGTAATTCATAACATAAAAGACGAGGAAATAAACGTCGGCGAGGTGTATATTAATTTAATGGAAGACGACTTGGTTATTTTAATTGAGCGATTAATTGCGCAAAATCTAACAATTGGGAAGGATGTTGGCGTAATTTCTTACAATGAAACCCCGCTTAAACGAATCATTCTTGATGGCATTACCACCATTTCTACCGATTTTAATGCGCTGGGAACGCAGGCAGCAGAATTTGTGCTCAATGGCAAAACCGAAAAGATCGAGGTGCCGTTTTATTTGAATTTGCGTAAATCGTTGTAATACATATACATAATTGTCATTCTGAGGAGTAATAATTGGAATAAAATCAATATGAGTGACGTTAAGGGTTGAAAGAATATTAAGCGTTCTGGCTAACCCCCTCGTCACCCTGTCCCGTACGTACGGGATCAGGGCCTTTATAGCAAGAAAGATGCTGAAATAAATCCGATAGCTATCGGATCAGCAGGACGACCGTTCCTGTAAAGCTTTATAAAACAGCAGGTTGCCAAAAACGTCAATGGTAGGCACAGCCTGCCCAGATTTCTCATGAAAGAATCTTTAGCTTCACCGCAAAAGAACATATTCGAAAAACTTTCGTCCGGCGTGTCATCACTTGCAGATTCTTCATTCCATTCAGAGTGACAAACTTCAAAAGGCTTAGATGCAGATAAAATTTTCATCGTTGTTTCCAGCCTTATATTTTCAAGGCGCATCATTTGTAGTTTGTTATCTAATTAGCTAACTTTGGATAAGAGAATTACGAATGAGCAACGAGTTTAAAAGGCATATTTTTTATTTCGAAAAACATTACCTGCAATTTTATGAACAACTCAAGCCCAATGTAAAGAAAAAATTCAACTGGACGCTTCAATTAATAGCAACGCTTGAGAAGGTTCCGGAGAAGTATTTTAAACACATTACGGGTTCTTCGGGCCTTTTTGAAATCAGGGTTGAAGTCGGTTCAAATATTTTTCGTGTCTTTTGCTTTTTCGACGAAGGAAAGCTCATCATACTTGTGAACGGATTTCAAAAGAAAACTCAAAAAACGCCTAAAAACGAAATCGAATTAGCGGAGAAACTTAAAAAGAAATATTTCGATGGAAAAAGCAAAGAATAAATTGACATCATTTGCCGATCACTTAGATAAAGAATATGGCAAACGCGGAAGCGAAGAAAGGGAGCATTACGAACAAGAGTTTGAAGCTTTTAAGCTTGGAGCCATGCTTCAGGAACTTCGTAAAGAAAAGGGCTTAACACAGGAGCAACTAGCGGAAAGATGTGGCACGACCAAAACATACATTTCAAGAATAGAAAATAATGCAAGCGATATTAGGCTTTCGACTTTAATGAGAATTATAAAGGTTGGTTTGGGCGGGCATTTGGATTTGAATGTGAGTTTATAGTTGATAATATCTATTTCAGTTTAAATGAGGGAAGAGCCAGTAGGAAATCAATCAGCGTTCAGCAATCCGTACGATTATATTTTAGAGGATTTTAATTTAAAAGACCTCAACGCAATTGTTATACTTAAGCACGTAAATCAGCATATCAATACCGATGCAAAGGGCTTTTACCAACTTTTTCCCGAGCAGATAGAAATTGATTTCGCTGCGTTTAGCCACAACGAAGCTGAAGTTCCTTTTCCAATTGTACAGATTCAGCAAAACGAGAGTGAGGTGAGGCTTTCTTGCCGTTGCGATACCCCGAAAACCAAGCTTTGCGCTCATCAGGCACAGGTATTATTTAACATTCTCCAACGGCAGGATCTTTTGATTTTCTTTGATGAAAACCTCCGCCGGCAAAAACTGAGCAAAATAGCCTTAGATTATGGCTTGGAAAAGGAACCCAACCTGGATGCTGTGTTCGATCTCCGCTGGAACGAGAATGAAGTAAACATAAAACCGAAACTGGCCAATTTGCAGCCTTTTAATAAAGAAGCCAGGCAAAACCTCGAAGAAATATTGCTCGCAAAAAAACCGACGGTTTCCGACGTTAAAAAGCAGAAAGAAAAACTGATTTTGGTGTTAGGCCAGCATCGTTACTACAACAACTTAACCTTATCGCTTTTTAATGCTGAAACGACAAAGAACGGAAAAGTCAAAAATCCGCTGAAAGAGATTAATCCGGCTGATTTGATTTTTAAAACCGAGAACAGCGAAGAGATAAAATTTTATAGCGGTGTTGGGAGTTTTCAGCAAAATTATCATAACGACCAGAGCGAAGCGGAAATTGAAGCGCTAAAGGCCGTCGTGAAAAACCCGTTAAATATTCCTGTTTATTTGCAGGATAATAGGCAATCTGCCGCTATTCAGGCATCAACCATCTCGCCTGTAACGGTGCAGGCGCTCACCATCGATTTGCGTTTGTCGGTAAACCAGCGTGATGATTTCTACGAAATTACGGGGCGCATCAACATCGACGGAAAATCTTACGAACTAGATCAACTGGTTCTCGTTCATCAATATTTTATTAAGCTAAAAAATCAACTTTACTTAGTTACGCGGCTCGATCTGCTCAGGGTGATCGGATTTTTCCAAAAGCAGAGCAATCGGTTAATTTTGCATCAATCGAAATACCCCGAATTTCAAAAAGCGATATTAATTCAGTTAGAGGGAAGCATCCATGTAGATTACTCTTACCTCAAACCCGCCACCAAAAGTCAGATTGAGGAAAAGGGGTTCGACCTCGAAAATGAGCAGTTGATTTATTTGTCCGAATCTGAGGATTTCATTTCCATCACACCTGTAATGCGCTATGGAAATCAAGAAATTCCTGTCTTATCCAAAAAGCAAATTCAAGCTCAAGATAAGCTGGGCAATGTTTTTACCGTGCATCGAGACGAAGAAGCGGAGGTACAATTTATTGGAGGCATCTTAAAACAGCATCCTTATTTCTATGAGCAGGAAACGAATGATTCATTCTATTTGCATCGTAAACGGTTTTTGGAAGAAGCCTGGTTTTTGGATGCTTTTGAAGCCTGGCGCAATAAGGGAATTCATATTTTAGGTTTCAATCAGTTAAAGAACAACAAACTAAATCAGCACAAAGCAGAGATCAATATCGAGGTTTTAAGTGGAACCGATTGGTTCGAAACCAAGGTGGAGGTGAAGTTTGGCAAGCAAAAAGTGGCATTGAAACATTTGCATAAATCCATCAGGAATAAAAGCAGGTTTGTTACGCTCGATGATGGCACGCAAGGGATACTGCCAGAAGCCTGGCTACAGAAATTTACCGATTATTTTAACGCAGGCGAAGTAACGGCAGACGCTATTCGTACCCCGAAAATAAAGTTTGCAACCCTAAATGATCTTTATGAGGATGCTCTGTTGGATGGCCATGTGAAGAACGAAATTCAATCTTACAAACAAAAATTTGAGGGTACCGATGCGATTCAGGAAGTTGAAGTTCCGAAAACGTTGATGGCCACGCTGCGCCACTACCAGCAAGACGGCCTGAACTGGCTGAATTTCCTCGATGACTTTAATTTTGGCGCCTGCCTGGCTGATGATATGGGGTTGGGTAAAACCATCCAGATTTTGGCCTTTATATTAACACAAAGGGAAAAAGTTACGCATAACACCAATCTTGTTGTGGTTCCGGCCTCGCTAATTTTTAACTGGAAAGCGGAGATTGAAAAGTTTGCGCCATCGATAAAAGTGGGTACCATTTATGGAAACGACCGCGTAAAGAGCACCGGGCATTTTGATGAGTACGAGGTTATTCTCACCACTTATGGAACGCTACTGTCTGATATCGGTTTCCTGAAAGACTACCGTTTCAACTATATCTTTTTAGATGAATCGCAAAACATAAAAAATCCAGAATCGCAGCGGTACAAGGCTGCCCGCATGCTACAATCGAGAAACAAAGTGGCAATTACGGGAACTCCGGTTGAGAACAATACGTTTGATCTATATGGCCAGTTATCGTTCGCCTGCCCGGGTTTGTTTGGCAGTAAACAGCAGTTTGCCGATTTGTATTCAACGCCAATCGATCAGTTTAAGGATAAGAAAAGGGCTGAAGAGCTACAAAGAAAAATCAAGCCATTTATATTGCGGCGAACAAAAGAGCAGGTGGCAAAAGAACTGCCCGATAAGACTGAAATCGTTTTATATTGCGAAATGGGCGAGGAGCAAAGGGAAGTTTACGAGGCGAATAAGAGGGAAATTCAGGATTTCATCTTAAACAAAAGTGAAGATGAGCTGCCAAAAAGTTCGATGCATGTACTCAAAAGCATCACGCAGTTGCGCCAGATCTGTAACTCAGCTGCATTACTTGCTGATGGTAAAAGTTATCTTCAGGCTTCATCAAAAATTGAGGTTTTGCTGGAGCAAATTCAGAGCAAGGCCGGCAAGCACAAAATTTTGGTGTTTTCTCAATTTGTAACCATGCTCGATTTGATAAAAGGGCGGTTGGAAAAGGCGGGAATAAAATATGCGTATTTAACAGGGCAAACCAGAAATAGGGAAGAAGTGGTTCAATCTTTTCAAAACAACAAAGATGTCGCCGTATTTTTGATTAGCCTGAAAGCTGGCGGTACGGGTTTAAACTTGACTGAAGCAGACTACGTTTACCTCGTTGATCCGTGGTGGAACCCTGCGGTAGAAAATCAGGCCATCGATCGGGCCTATCGCATCGGACAACATAAAAATGTAATGGCCGTCAGATTAATTTGTCCGGATACCATTGAACAAAAAATAATGAAGTTGCAGGCTACCAAGAAAGATCTGGTACAAAATCTTATTCAAACGGACGGGAACTTGTTTAAAAGTTTAACAAAAAAAGAGTTGTTGGGATTGTTGTAAAGTCTGAAAACGATTAACAAACTGCTTTTCATGGATGAGATTGCTTCGTGCCTCGCAATGACGGTAACGACGTCGCCATTGCGCAGCCAATTTTTCATTGGCTGCGGCAATCTCATAGCCATTGGCTTTTGCTTCAGCACTCGCTTTTTCCATGATACGGAACAAACGATCGTTGGCGCTTTGGTTACTGAAAAAATCATTCAACCAAGCGTTTATGAAAAGTTCAGCCTTTTTTTTATGTTCTTCGTCCGCTTTTTCGAAAGCTAAGGCCAGATTTGACGGCTATTGTTGTCATAGTTAAAAACTTAATCTGTTATTCAAATATACAAAATAAGAAATTTATAATACCGCATAAATTAGTTTCTCAATAAATCAGCGTATTGAACTCATAATTTAGATACTCAGGCACATTTATACTTTCTACAATTTTCCAGCTAGTTTTCTGCGGAATAAATTTAGGCTCAAGTAAACCTGTTTCCCTGGCCGCGGCAACATAAAAGTCCATTTTTGGGGGATGATTTGGTGAGCATGCATTGTAAACACGACCGAAAGCGCTTTTTTGTACAATCTTCACTGCAATTCCTACCGCGTCATTTTGATGAATTAGGTTTACCGGTGTCAATCCATTAGCAATATCTGTTTTCCCAGCAAAAAATCTTCCAGGATTACGGTCTGGGCCAATTAATCCCGCAAAGCGGATGATGGTAAAATCGTTAGAAAGTTGAAGTTTCAAGAGCTGTTCGGCAGCTAATACAACCCTGCCGGATTCGGTATCGGGATTGGTTTCACTGTTTTCGTTTACCGCTTTATTTTCATCGCCGTAAACGCTGGTTGAGCTGATTAAAATTACGTTTTTGCTGCGGTTTTCAGCAGCACTTATAATTGCGTGTATTTTATCGGGGTAGCTTTTCAGCTCGTCGGAGTTACGCTTCGGCGGAATACAAATAAACAAAACGTCGGCCTCAAAAAATGATGTGTCTGCTACAATAGCTTCGGCCGTAAAATTGATCAAAAATGGCTGTATATTTTCGGCTTGGAGAATGCCAAGCTTTTCACGGCTTGTTGTAGAACCTTTAACGGTATAATTTAACGCAACCAGTTTTTTAGCTAAGGCGAGCCCGAACCAGCCACAGCCTAAAATAGAAACAGTTTTCACTTTTTGATCCATAATACAAAGTAATAAAACAATAACCAATAAACAATAACCAGTGAATAACCATCGGCTTAAAAAGGTAGCGGGTAAGGTTGCTGCGGTGGTTCGTAGGTTAGGGATTCCTCGTCCCTCGGAATGACAGCATGGGAAGGAATGACCAATAATCAATGAGCAATAAACAATGAGCAATAAACAATAACCAATGAACAATAACCAATGAACAATAACCAGGGAATAAAACCATCGGCTTAAAAAGGTAGTGGGTAAGGTTGCTGCGGTGGCTCTTAGGTTGGGGATTCCTCGTTCCTCGGAATGACAGCGTGGGAAGGAACTACCAATAATTAATGACCAATAACCAGTGAATAAAACCATCGGCTTAAAAAGGTAGTGGGTAAGGTTGCTGCGGTGGTTCTTAGGTTGGGGATTCCTCGTTCCTCGGAATGACAGTGGTGGAACCAATGAACCAATGACTAATGAACTAATGACCAATGAACAATTGAACCAACTTATCCTTTCCCTAAATTATAACACGCCCTGCAACGCGGTTCGTAGCTATCTTTTTCGCCCAGCAAAACGGTGTTTTCGTTCGTTACGGTTCGGTAGCTGTACAACGCCGGATTGCCGCAACAAACGCAAACGGCATTTACCTTGGTTACATGTTCGGCAATGGCCATTAAGGCAGGCATTGGTCCGAAAGGTTTCCCTGTAAAGTCCATGTCGAGTCCTGCAACAATAACCCTTATGCCCCTTAATGCCAGTTTATTGCAAACATCGGGCAGTTCGTTGTCGAAAAACTGTGCTTCGTCTATGCCAACAACCTGCGTGTTGGTGCCGAGCAGCAAAATGGCTGAGGCGCTATCGACCGGGGTTGAGTTTATGGAGTTTAAATCGTGCGAAACTACTTCTGTTTCATGGTAGCGGGTATCGGTTCGGGGCTTAAATATTTCGACATTCAATTTAGCAATCTGGGCTCTTTTTAACCTGCGGATTAGTTCTTCGGTTTTGCCGGAAAACATCGAGCCACAAACCACCTCAATACTTCCCGAAAATTCGCCCCTTCTCCTAAAATTTTGTTCACTAAATAACATGCCCTGTTTTTTACGCCGTATCTGTACTGTATTAATTTAAAACCGAACAAATATGAGAATTAAGTGTTATTTTTGAACACATAGTTACCAACATAAATCAACCAAATTTTCGTTTAACTTTATGATGAAACAACGAGATATCTTCACAAAAGTCGGCAATATACTGGCAGAATTAAATGAGCAATATGAGTTTCTTGCGCAAAATCCAGCTCAATTAAACGATCTGGAATTGGAGCTTTTTTTGGCCAATGCAGATTTTCTTGCCGATCATGTTCGGATTGTTCAGAAGCTAAACGCGGCAGTTGAAAAACAGTCTCCGCCAGTTCAACAACCTGTGCTTGAAGATAAGGGTGCTACTGCTGTATCTGAAGTTTCACCAGTTAAAGAAGAAGCAGACGAAGATTTTGCAAGTGCGGAACTGCAAGAAGTAGCCGCGGCCGAGGAACAAGAAGAACGCGTTGACGTAAAGCAGGCGCAAGAGGTTTTGGATGACGAAAAAATCCATGAGGAAACCACTGCAAAAGTGCTTCAAAACGATTTTTTTAAACCTGATCACGAAGACCATACGTTCGAGTTTGTTTTGGGTAACCATAGTGAAGATGACCAATTCGATTACGAAGCCAAATCTGTTGAAGAGATTTTCGATCGTCCTTTAAGCAAAGCAGAAGAAGAGGTGTTGGCCCAAAAGAAAAAAATGCATGAAGAGGCGCCATTGAATGCCCAAACCGAACCTGCTTTGTCTGAGGAAGATGAGATTGGCCCTGAGCCTTTTTTAATCTCACACGAGGAAGAAGAGCAAGCGAAAAGTGTAGAGCTAAATGAGGAAATAGAGGTTCCGGCGCCCGCTGTTGAAGTGAAATCTGAACCTATAGCAGCGCTTAAAGATGTTGAAATGGACGAGCCTGTTATATCTCCACCGGTGGCCGAAAAACCAGTTTTTACGCCTGAGGCAGTTCCCGTTAAACCGGTTTCTCAACCTCCCGTTAGTCATCCTGCACCAAGTTTGAACGACCTGCTTGCTAAAACGCAGTCGAAAAACGATGAGCCTGTTAAAGCGCCAATTTCCGATTTGAAGCAGGCAATCAGTTTAAACCAAAAATTGTTGTTCATTAAGGATCTTTTTAAAGGATACAACCTTGCCTATTCTGAAGCAATCGACATTGTAAATAAAATGAGCAGTTTTGAAATCGCCGACAGCTTTTTGCAGAGCAATTATGCGATTAAGAACGATTGGGCAAACAAACAAGCAACGGTTGATCAGTTTTATGAGTTGTTGAATAGAAGATTTAGTAAGTAGGCCGGTATAGGAGGCGCTGGTGTCATTTAGTTCAGGAAGAAACAAAAAACATTGTCACCCTGAGCGGAGTCGAAGGGCCATGTTTATTTATTTTTTCCTGCAGAAAAGGTCTTCGACTCCGCTCAGATCCGATAGCTATCGGATGACACCCGTCGAGCTTAACTAAATGACATTGAGGGGGCGCTTGTGCTGATCGAGATTTCTAATCTCGTCCCGCTTAATACTGGATTTAAAATCCAGAGCTAGATAAGTCAGGATTAGGAATCCTGCCTAGCGAGAGTTCTCTTGTCGTCATTGCGAGGAACGAAGCAATCCCCACGTAAAGCTGGATTTTAAAATCCAGAGCTAGATAAGTCAGGATTGCAAATCCTGCCTAGCGGGAATGTCATTTAGTTAAGGAAAAAACAAAAAACATTGTCACCCTGAGCGGAGTCGAAGGGCCATGTTTATTTATTTTTTCCTGCAGAAAAGGTCTTCGACTCCGCTCAGACTGACACCCGTCGAGCTTAACTAAATGACATTGAGGAGGCGCTTGTGCTGATCGAGATTTCTAATATCTTCCCACTTAATACTGGATTTAAAATCCAGAGCTAGGGAAGTCAGGATTAGAAATCCTGCCTAGCGGGAGGCATATATTTTCCGATGTTGGTCGAGATTTCTAATCTCGTCCCACTTAATACTGCATTTGAAATCCAGAGCTAGATAAGTCAGGATTAGAAATCCTGCCTAGCGGGAGATCCTGCCTAGCGGGGAGCTAAATAAGTCACCACTACAAATCCCCTGACTAGCGTTTTATTCTTTAAGCTTTTCGCTTTGGTCGTTCAGCTTTAGCCTTTGAGCTTCCATCTTCGGACTCGCGACTCCCGACTTTTTCAACTCCCTTAAAAGAACCCCATTCTGTTCGAATCGAGCTTTAAGAAGATAAATAGCAAAATTGTAAAACTCCAAAGTGAAGAGCCTCCATAACTTATTAATGGCAACGGAATGCCAATTACTGGAATAATTCCAATAGTCATCCCGATATTGATAAATATATGGAAGAATAAGATGCAGGCCACGCTATAGCCATAAACCCGCGAGAAAGTAGACCTTTGCCTTTCGGCCAAATTGATTAGCCGTAACAGTAAGAAAATGTACAAGCCGATTACTACCGAACAACCGAGGAAGCCCCACTCTTCGCCTATCGTAGAAAAAATAAAATCGGTACTTTGTTCGGGCACATAACCGTATTTTGTTTGTGTTCCCTCTAAAAATCCACGGCCGGTTACCTGGCCAGAGCCGATTGCAATTTGCGACTGAATTACATTATATCCTGCGCCTTTGTTGTCCGTTTTTAAACCAAGCATCAGCTCAATACGACTTCTCTGGTGCGGCGCCAATACTTTTTCGTACGCAACCTTAATTAAGAAAAGATATCCAACTGCAAATAAGGTAACCAAAATGGTTGAGAAGATGATTTTTTGCCTTCGTCTGTTAACGTAGATAAAAAGCGCTGCTATACTTACAATCAGGATAATCAGAATGTACGTTGGCACGAGGAAATCGGCTATGAACAGCACAATCATCCCCAAAAAGATGAGTAGAAAATAACCCGACAAACCTTCGCGGTAAAGCGGAAACATAAACGCTAAGAAAACGAGCGCCGAACCCGTATCGGGCTGCAACATAATTAATACCAGAGGCGCAAGAACGATCAGCCCGGCAATCATGATCGATTTAAGATCTTGAAATTTGGGATTGAAGGCACCAACATAGCGGGCAAGAAGCAACGCCGTTCCGAACTTGGCAAACTCTGCAGGCTGTAACTTAAACGATCCAATAGCAATCCACGCCTGATTTCCGGCTACCTTGTTTCCGACAACCAGTACTGCCAACAATAAGAGTAAGGTGCCGCCGTAAATAAAGGGAGAAAAGACGTTAAAAAGCCTTCCGTCGAATAATAAAATAGATAAGCCCAAAATCAAGCCTGTTATGATATAAATGAGTTGCTTGCCGTAGCTGCTTGTAAAATCGAAGCCTACTTTATCGGGATTGTAAATGGAGGCGTAAATGTTGATAAATCCAATGGCGCACAACGCTATGTAAATTAGAACGGTAATCCAATCTACATTAAAGAAAAATCTACTTCCCTGTTGCTGCTGCATTTTAATTAGTTGTTAATGGTTTTTTTGCGACTAACAATTGCGGGTCTTTTGGTTTTGTGGCAACGCTTTGCCTGTCGGTTGCCGATTTAATTCTTAAACTATCTTTAACCTTTTTGGTCGAATCTGCTTTTTTAATCGATAAGCTGTCTGCTTTCGTCAGTTTAGGCGTCTTGGTTTTATCTTTTAAAACAGGTAGCAGGTTTTGGTTTTTCATCCATTCTACTTGTGCCTCCCGAGGTCCGGCTATAGCGCCTTTAAGGTATTTTTCGATCATGTAACTGGCAATAGGCGCAGCATAAGTGCTTCCAAAGCCTGCGTTTTCTACAATAACCGCTATCGCAATTTTCGGGTTATCGCGGGGCGCAAAGCCGATAAATACAGAGTGGTTTTTACCATGCGGATTTTGAACCGTTCCGGTTTTACCGCAGAGCAATATATCCGGAATCCTTGATAATGTTGCCGTTCCCCAGCTTTCATTTACCGCATCCTGCATGCCATCTATTACCGGGCCGAAATGCTTTGCATCTACACCAACATAGTGTTTGGTAATGTATTGCTCACCTACCTGATTTTTATCGCCAACTCCTTTAATCAAGTGTGGCTTAATATAGTAACCTCTGTTGGCAATAACGGCCATGGCGTTGGCAATTTGTAGCGGCGTGGCGGTAATTTCACCCTGCCCAATAGCCTGAGATATTACGTTGGTGTAGCCCCATCGTTTCCCGTACACCTTATCGTAATGTTCGGCGGTGTAAAAGTAACCCTTTCTTTCGTAAGGCATATCGATGCCCAGCGTATCGCCAAAACCAAACTTGGCAACTTTATCTCTCCATTCCTGATAGGTTTTTCGTTGGTTTTTCATGCCGTTTTTGGTAATCAGCTTTTGAAAAACGTAACAAAAATAGGTGTTGCAGGAGCGGGCAATACCTCGCCTCAAAGCGATCGAACCATCAAAGTGTTCGCATTTTATACGGCGGTTTCCGGCCTGATAATAATGCGGACAGAAAAAGGTAGTATTCGGATCAATCACTCCTTCTTGAAGGCCAATAAGTGCATCTACAGGCTTAAAAGACGAGCCGGGAGGGTAATAGCCCATAATGGGGCGCACAAGCGATGGCCGATAGGGGTTACCGACAATAAATTCCATGTAATTGTTGCCTTGATTTCGTCCGACCAAAAGATTGGGATCGTAACCGGGACTGCTTATCAACGACAAGATCTCGCCGCTGGATGGCTCAATGGCTACAATGGCTCCAACTTTGTTCTTCATCAGTTCTTCGCCGAGCTTTTGAATTCGCATATCGATACTCGAGAGCAAGCGCTCGCCCGAAACCGCATTTACATCATATTTCCCGTTTGCGTAGCTTCCCTGCGGGGTGTTATGTACATCGTAAATGGTGTTTACAACGCCTTTTTCTCCCCTTAAAACTTCTTCATACGATTTTTCCAGTCCGCTTTTGCCCTTATAATCGCCCGGTTTGTAATAACCATTCGAATTTGCAATGTCGGCACTATCAACTTCTTTTACATAACCAAACAACTGGCCGCCAACACTATCGGGATAATAGCGAATGGTACGGTCTTGTGTGGCAAAACCGGGGAAACGGTACATAATTTCTTGCAGGCGGGCATAGCTCTGAACCGAAATTTGCTTTACAAAGGGCGTGGCCTGATAGTTGGATTTGGCCTTGGCCTTGCGCATAAATTTGCGCACATCGGCAATCGAAATTTCGAGCGCATTTGCCAACGCAGCGGTATCAAATTCTTTTACCTCGTTTGGTATAACCATTAAATCGTAAACGGGTACGTTCTGCACAATAACCTTTCCGTTTCTATCCAATATGGCACCGCGGGCGGGGTACTTGTATTTTTTTTTAAGTACGTTACTCTCAGCCGATAAAAATGCTTTATCGCTAATAATTTGAATATAAAAAAGCTTACCTAATAGAATTAAAGCTATTACGATGAATAATCCCTGAACAACATATTTTCGATTAAATAATTGATCCATTAGCGTGATGTTCTTTTATAGAATATCGATTCTACCAAAAATATAAGAAGCAATGAAAAGGCGCAACTCAAACCACATCTCATTAGCGTATAACCAATTTCGCTCAACTTAAACGTTTCTAAAAAGAACAACACCAAATGATGGGTAATAACGCAAAGAAAGGCATAAAGCGAAAACCACTGGAAGCCCATATAACTCAACGATGGCTCTGGATCGTCAATTGCATCGCGGTTTAAGCTGATGGAAATAAATGAGATCCGAACGAAAGCCAAAACTACGCAAGCGGTTGCATGCACGCCCATGGTATCGTAAAAGGCATCGAGCGTTAAGCCGGTAAAAAATGCGAGCAGGTAAAGGAGTATATTGGGGATTCCGAAGGGAAGGAGCAATAAGAAAAGCACGTAAATAAACGGGGTAGAAAGATCGTAGAACCCCATGTTTTTGAGCAGAAATATCTGAACAAAAAGCAGTATTGCCCACCGTATTACGTTTATGATTATTAATTTACTATTCATTTGGCTTTATTAAGCTCTCTAAAGCTTTTTGCTCCTCCGCTTTTTTATCTTTTACCACGTATACATACTGTAAGGTGCTAAAATCGGTAAATAAATTTAATTCGCCCGATAAGAAGTTATCATTGGTGGCCACATTAGGCTTAACAATCTTTCCTACTAAAATTCCTGCTGGAAAAAAGCCAAGGCCTGAGGTAACTACGGTATCGCCCACCAACATTTTAATGTGGTTGGGAACTTCTTTAATAAATGCTTTTCGGATATCGAAATTGCTTTCGCCCCAAACCAATGAGCCAAAAGCATTATTTTTTTTCAGGGTTACGCTAATTTTGGTGTCTTTGTGCAATAGCGATTGTATTGTGGCCAGGTGCTCGGAAACATCGCGAATAAAACCTACCACGCCCCGTTGCGGTGCAATTACTGCCATTCCGTTCTTAATGCCATCAATACTTCCCTTATTAATCGTCATTACGTTATTGCGCAGGGTGATCGAATTTTTA
>Ga0308165_1001975_pt1 | contig 26518 bp, 14 predicted proteins | sample PhyWR2_FD_201032 | JGI IMG/M metagenome (GOLD analysis project Ga0308165, IMG submission 201032) | Phyllosphere microbial communities from UC Gill Tract Community Farm, Albany, California, United States - DLSLW.R2 | ecosystem: Host-associated > Plants > Phyllosphere > Unclassified | place: USA... | reverse complement strand
CCATGTCACCGTGGAAACCCTGGACCAGCGCCAACAGCAAGCGTTTGAACTCGCCGAGCATGCGCTCCACGGTGGACTCATCGAAATAACGCTGGTCAAAAGACAGGTGTAAGCCCAGGTCATCGCCCGGATAGCAAACAGCCGTCAACGGGAAGTTGGTGTGAGTCCGGCCGGAATCAGAGGTGGCATTGAGGCTTTGCGCACGATCCAGCACCGAGACTTCCACCGGCGCGTTCTCGAACACGAACAGGCTATCGAACAGCGGCTGGCTCTTGGGCAGCTCGCTGTGTTCCTGGATGCTCACCAGCGGCAGGTATTCGTATTCGCGCAGTTGCATGTTGCTGTCGAGCAACTCGCTCAACCATTCGCGCACGCTGCAGCGCTGATCATCCTCGGGCATCTTCACCCGCAGCGCGACACTGTTGATGAACAGTCCGACGGTGCGCTGCATCTCGGGCATTTCCACCGGACGCCCGGCCACGGTGACGCCGAACAACACGTCACGATCACCGCTCAGGCGCCGCAGCACCAAGGCCCACGCTGCTTGGGCGAAGGTGTTGATGGTCAACTGGTGAGCCTGCGCCAGCTCGCGCAATTGCGCGCCGTCGCGGGCGTCAAGGCGCGTATGGCAATCGCCGACGATCATGCCGCCGCTGTCGCCTGCGTGTTCACGCAGGAACGGCCGATCGCTCGGAATGGGCGTGGTGCGCTCGAAGCCTCGCAGGTTGTTCTTCCACCACTGCCGTGCCTCGGCCAGGCTCTGGTGTTGGAGCCAGCCGATGTAGTCGCGGTAACGCGGCGCGGGGGCCAATTGTGGTTCACGGCCTTCTCCCAGGGCCATGTGAATGTCGAAGAAATCGTTCATCAGCAGCGAACGGCACCAGGCATCGATGAGGATGTGGTGATTGCTCATCATGAACCAGTAACGCGCTTCGCCGACACGAATCAGGCGCAGGTGGAACGGCGCCTGGTTGAGCAGATCGAAACCGGCTTCGCGCTCGCTCTTGAGCAGGCTTTGCAGCTTTGGCTCCTGTTGGTCATCCGCGATGTCGCGCCAGTCGAGGTAATCGATTGGCGTGCGACCCGGCTTGTGGATCACCTGCAGCATGTCTTCGCCGACGTTCCAGCAGAACGAGGCGCGCAGGGCTTCATGACGGGCGATCACCGCTTGCCAGGCCTCGGCAAAACGCTGCGGATCAAGCGTGCTGTTGATGCGGTAGCGGTCCTGCATGTAGTAGAGGCCGGTGCCCGGTTCAAGCAAGGTGTGCAGCAACATGCCCTCTTGCATCGGCGTCAGCGGGTAAACGTCTTCAATCAGCGCTGCCGCGACCGGCAAGGCATCAAGTTGCACCTGGGTCAGCCTGGCCAGCGGGAAGTCGGACGGGGTCAAGCCGCCCGTGTCGTCTCGCAGGCAATGCTTGATCAGGCTTTGCAGTTCACCGAGGTAGGCTTGCGCCAATTCGCCGATGGTCTGCGCGTCGAAACGTTCGGCGCTGAACGTCCAGCGCAGCACCAGCTCGCCACCGTAAACCTGGCTGTCGACGCTCAGCTCGTTGGGCAGCGGCGCGTGCGGATCGTGAGCGGCACCGACCGGCTCGTCCAGCGGCTGGAACAACGCCTGCTCGCCGAAGCTCTGGTCGAACTGGCCCAGGTAGTTGAAGGTGATCGGAGCCACTGGCAACAAGGCCACGGCCTCGCGGCACGGCTGATCGGCGAGGTAACGCAGCACGCCATAACCCAGACCTTTATGGGGCACGCTACGCAATTGCTCCTTGATGGCCTTGATCGAGGCGCCCTGCCCGGCGGCTTCCTCGATATTCACCGGCGTCAACCGTAGCGGATAAGCGCTGGTGAACCAGCCGACGGTACGGGTCAGGTCGATATCGTCGAACAGGGTTTCTCGACCGTGGCCTTCGAGTTGAATCAATGCCGAGGCATTGCCCGTCCAGCGACACAACACGCGGGCCAGGGCAGTCAGCAACAGGTCGTTGACCTGGGTGCGATAGGCACTCGGTGCCTCTTGCAGCAGTTGCCGGGTGTGCTCGGCGCCAAGGCGTACGCTGACGGTTTCGCCGTGGCAATGGCGCTGCCCGCCGTCGGCACGCTCGCAGGGTAAATCGGCATTTGGCCCCGCCAGTTGCCCTTGCCACCAGTCCAGCTCTTCGCGCAGGGACTCGCTGCTGGCATAGGCCTGCAGGCGTGCGGCCCAGTCCTTGAAAGCACTGGTTTTCGCCGGCAATTTCACCGCCTGCCCCGCCTCCAGTTGGCGATATACGTTTTGCAGATCGTCCAGTAACACGCGCCACGACACGCCATCGACCACCAAATGGTGGATCGCCAGGAACAACCGCTGCTGCTCCTCGGGCCCATCGACCAGTAACCCCCGCATCAGCGGCCCCTGTTCGAGATCGAGGCTGCGTTGCGCATCGGCAAACAGTGCCGCGCATTTGTCCATCGACGTGACTCGCACCTGCCACAGCACCGGCAGGTCGCTGACCGCCTGGTGCACCGCCGTCCAGACGCCCGACTCCTGTCGAAAGCGCAGGCGCAAGGCGTCGTGCTGCTCGATCACCGCCAGCAGTGCCTGCTCAAGGCGGTGAGCTTCGAGTATGACGCCCGGTTGCAGCAGCACGGCCTGGTTCCAGTGCTGACGCTGGGGAATATCACTGTCAAAGAACCAATGCTGAATCGGCGTCAGTCGTGATTCGCCAGTGAGCAGGCCTTGCTCGGCAGTGATTTGCTCGGTGCGACTGGCCACGGCGGCCAGGGTCTGCACGGTCTGGTGCCGGAACAGGTCACGCGGGCTGAAGTGAATGCCCTGCTGCCGCGCGCGGCTCACCACCTGGATCGACAGAATGGAGTCGCCACCCAGCTCGAAGAAGTTGTCGTGGAGGCCGACCTGGGTGACGTTCAGCACCTCGCACCAGATCTGCGCCAGGGTCAGTTCCAGTGCGTTGGTCGGCGCTACGTAGTGTCGGCGATTCAGCTCCAGGTCCGGTGCCGGCAGCGCGCGGCGGTCGAGTTTGCCGTTGGCGGTCAGTGGCATGCCCGCCAGCAGGATCAGGTGCGCCGGCACCATGTATTCCGGCAACTGCGCCTTGAGGTGGTTCTTCAACGCCTCGCGCAGGGCCGCCTGTTGCACTTCGCCGTGCTCGGCAATGTCGGTCGCCAGATAGCCGACCAGTTGCTTGCCGCTCGGGGCGTCCAGCGCCAGCACCACGGCTTCGCGGATCGCTTCGTGGTCCAGCAGGCGAGTTTCGATCTCCCCGAGTTCGATACGGAAACCGCGAATCTTCACTTGATGGTCGATACGCCCCAGGTACTCCACCAGGCCGTCGGCGCGCTGGCGCACCAGATCGCCGGTGCGGTACATGCGCCCGCCGGCAAAGGGGTTGGCGACGAAACGCTCCGCAGTGATGCCCGGACGCTCGTGATAACCCTGGGCCAGGCCCGCGCCACCGACATACAGCTCGCCGGTCGCGCCTTGCGGCACGAGCGCCAGGTCGGCGTCGAGTATGTACGCCACGCGGTCACCAACCACGCTGCCGATCGGTACGCTGCCCAGCCCCTCTTCCAGTACTGGCGGCGCCAGGCAGGCCAACGGCATGACCACGGTTTCGGTCGGGCCGTAGGCGTTGAAGAAGAGGCTCGGGTTGAAGGCTGCGCGAATGCGCTGCAAATGTTCGCCGGTCAAGGCTTCACCGCCGGTAATGCACATGCGCACCGGCAGGGTTTCACTCTGGGTGGCCAGCCACTGTGCCAGCTGGCTGCCGTAGCTTGGTGTGAAGCCGAGGATGTTCACGTTATGGCGACGGATCAGCCCGCAGATTTCTTCGGCATCCCACTGGCCCTGGGCGCGCAGGACGACTTGCGCACCGCTCAGCAGCGGCACCAGCAGTCGCTCGGTCGCGGCGTCGAAATTGATCGAATAAAAGTGCAGCTCGCAATCGTCCGCTCGCATGCCAAAGCGCTCGATGACCGCACGGCAATGCATGGCGACTTCACCGTGGGACACCAACACGCCTTTGGGTTTGCCGGTGGAGCCTGAGGTGTAGATCAGATAGGCATGATGTTGCGGCAGAGTCAGCGACGGCAGTTCGGTAGCCGGGTAATCGACCAATTGCTCAGCATCTTCCTCAAGGCACCAACGGGCGATGCCCGGTGGCAGCTCGCCGAGGGCCGCAAACATCGCCGCATCGCTGAGCAGCAAGCCGACCCCGCTGTCTTCGATCATGTAATGCAGGCGGTCGAGCGGGTATTCCGGATCGAGCGGCACATAGGCACCACCTGCCTTGAGGATCGCCAACAAGCCGATCACCATCTCCAGGGAACGCTCCAGCGCCAGGCCGACACGCACCTGCGGGCCGACGCCGCGCTCACGCAGCATCCAGGCGAGGCGATTGGCACGGCTGTCGAGCTCGGCATAGCTCAGGGTCTGTCCGGCGAAGGTCAGGGCCGGCGCCTCGTTGCGCCGCAACGCCTGCTCGGCGAACAGCAGATGAATGCACTGGTCAAGGCGATGTTCGCCCGATTCGACGCCCAGGCTGTCGAACAGCTGCTGTTGCTCGACGGCTTGCAGCATTGGCAGCTCACTCAGGCGCTGCTGCGGATCGGCGATCAACGCCTCCAGCAGATTGCGCCAATGTGCGGCCATGCGCGCAATGCGCGGCTCGTCGAACAGGTCAGTGCTGTAGGTCAGGCAGCAACCCAGGCGATGATCCAGGTCGGTGACTTCCAGGTTGAGGTCGAACTTGGTTGCCCGTGCATCGTTGGTCAGGTATTCGACCGTCATGCCATCGAGCATGCGGCTTTGCTGGAACTCCCAGCGCTGCACGTTGCACATCACCTGGAACAGCGGGTTGTAGGCGGCGCTGCGTGGTGGCTGCAAGGCCTCCACCAAATGGTCGAACGGCAGATCCTGATGGGACTGTCCTTCGATGACGGTGTGCCGCACCTGCTCCAGCAGCTCAAGCACCGACATCTGCCCATCGATCTGGCAACGCAGCACCTGGGTGTTAAGGAAGGCGCCGATCAGACCTTCGCTTTCCGGACGGATGCGGTTGGCCACCGGCGCACCGATACGCAGGTCGGTCTGCCCGCTGTACCGGTAAAGCAGTGCCGCCAGCGTGGCGGTCATGGTCATGAACAGGGTCAGGCCATTGTTGGCGTTGAATGCCCGGACCCTTGCGGCGAGGTCATCGCTGAGGTCAAACCGGAACAACTCGCCCTGATGGCTTTGCACCGGCGGACGCGGTCGGTCGGCCGGCAGTTCCAGCAGCGGGTGTTCACGGCCCAGTTGCGCGGTCCAGTAATCGAGCTGGCGCTGGCGCTCGCCGGATTCCAGCCACTGGCGCTGCCACACGCTGTAATCCAGGTATTGCACCGGCAACGGCGCCAGCGGCGACTCGCGGTCATCGACGAACGCTTCGTACAGCACGCTGAGTTCGCGGGCGAAAATGTCCATCGCCCAGCCTTCGGTGACGATGTGGTGCAGGGTCAGCACCAGGTAGTGCTCCTGATCAGCGCTCTTGACCAGGCAGGCCCGCAGCAGCGGCCCGGTTTCCAGGTTGAAGGGGCGATGCGCTTCGCTATCGGCGAAGGTCTTCACCCGCTGTTCACGCAGGTCATCACCCAGCGCAGAGAAGTCCTGCCAGTCCATGCGCACGCCGATGTCTGCATGCACCCGTTGCTGCGCCACGCCATCGACGCTCGGGAACGTGGTGCGCAAGGTTTCATGACGCAGGATCAGCGCCTGCAACGCCGTCTCGAAGCGCCCGACATCCAGCAGCCCGCGCAGGCGGGCCATGCCGCCGACGTTGTAGGCCGGGCTGTCCGGTTCCATCTGCCAGAGGAACCACATGCGCTGCTGGGAATAGGACAGTGGCACTGGCTGGCTGCGATCGACCTTCTCGATCGGCGGTTGCTGGTTGGTCCGGCCGCTGGCCTGAATCAGGCGGACCTGTTCGGCAAAGGCGCCCAGTTCACTGTTTTCAAAGAGCGAACGCAACGCCAGCTCGACGTCGCACGCCTGACGAGTGCGCGAGATGATTTGCGTGGCCAGCAGCGAGTGGCCCCCAAGGGCGAAGAAGTCATCACGCAGCCCCACTTGCGCCAGCCCCAGGACTTCGCGCCAGATTCCGGCGATCTGCTGCTCCAGCGCCGTCACCGGTTCAATATGCTCGACGACCTGCCAGGCAGGTTCGGGTAACGCGCGACGGTCGAGCTTGCCGCTGGGGCCCAGGGGCATTTCCTGTAGACGCATGAGCTGCGCCGGCACCATGTATGGGGGCAGCTCGGCGGCCAGCGCGGTTTTCAGGCGGGTGGTTTGCGCGTCTTCGGCCTCACCGGTTTCAGTGGCGGTGTAATAGCCGACCAATTGGCCTCCCGCAGCGGTGTCACGCACCAGGACCACCGCTTGCGCGACGCCTTCCTGCGCCAACAAACGCGCCTGGATTTCTTCCGGCTCGACGCGAAAACCGCGCAGCTTGACCTGTTGATCGAGCCGACCGAGGTATTCGATCACACCGGCGCCCGTCCAGCGTGCGCGGTCACCGGTGCGGTACAGGCGAGCGCCCTGCTCGCCCCACGGATCGACGACAAAGCGTTCGGCCGTCAGCCCCGGGCGCCCGAGATACCCGCGCGCCAGGCCGAGGCCACCGATACACAGTTCTCCCGGCACGCCGGCCGGCAGAGGATTGAGGTCGCTGTCCAAAATACGGCAAATCACGTTGCCCAACGGCCGGCCAATCGGCGAACGCTCGTCATCGGCGGCGGTGCAATGCCAGTGAGTCACGTTGATCGCGGTTTCGGTCGGACCGTAGCGGTTGTGCAGTTGCACCGTCGGCAAGTGTTCCAGCACCCGGTTGCGCAATTGCGCCGACAAGGCCTCGCCGCCGGAGAACACCCGTCGCAGGCTCGAGCATCGGCCACTGAGCGGTTCCTCGATGAACAACGCCAGCAGCGGCGGCACGAAGTGCAGCGTGGTCACGCCAAATTGCCGGACCAGTTCGGCGATGCGATGGGGATCGCGGTGCTCGCCGGGACCGGCAATCAACAGCCTTGCGCCCGTGATCAGCGGCCAGAAGCACTCCCAGACCGACACATCGAAACTGATCGGCGCCTTCTGCATCAACACGTCGCTGTCGTCGAGGCGGTAGGTTTTCTGCATCCATTGCAGGCGCTCGGCCAGGGCGGCGTGGGTGTTGCCGACGCCCTTGGGCTGCCCGGTGGAGCCGGAGGTATAGATCACGTACGCCAGGTTGTCGCCGTGCAAACGCAGGCCCGGCGCCTGGCTCGGCCAGGTTTCCAGGTGGAGCGCATCCATGGCGATCACGCTGACATCGTCGGCGGCTGGCAGTCTGTCGAGCAACGGGGTTTGCGTCAGCAGCAGTTCCGCCCCGCTGTCACGCAGCATGTAGGCCAGCCGTTCGGCAGGGTAATCCGGGTCCAGCGGCACATAGGCCCCGCCGGCCTTGATGATGGCCAGCAGGCCGATCAGGAGTTGTGGCGAACGCTCGGCGGCGATGGCCACGCAGACGTCCGGCCCCACGCCTTTGTCGCGCAGGTAATGCGCCAGACGGTTGGCCTGGGTGTGGAGTTCGGCGAAATCCAGGCTGCCACCCTCCCACACCAATGCGGTGCGCTGGGGCGTCCGGCGCGCCTGTTCGGTCAGCAGCTCCGGCAGCCATTGGTTGGCGGGCGCGCAGGGCGAAATGCTCCAGCGGGCTTGTTGCTCCAGTTCACTGGACGCCAGCATTTGCAGGTCGCCGACGGCTGTCTGCGGTTGCGCGCAGACAGAGCGCAGCAGGTTGCAGTAATGCTCGGCCAGGCGCTCGATGGTCGAAGCGTCGAACAGCTCGCTGGCGTAGTCGAAGGACAGCCTCAATCGGCCGTTGCGGTCTTCTTCGCTGTGCAGTTGCAGGTCGAACTTGGCTTCGCGACTGTGCCACGGCAGCTCTTCGGCAAGCAGCCCAGGCAGGCGTCGCAGGGCACTCAAGTCCCGTTGCTGGTGGTTGAACATCACCTGGAACAGGCCCTGTTCGCGAGCCTGGGGAAACGCTTCGAGCAGTTGCTCGAACGGCAAGTCCTGATGTGCTTGCGCGCCCAGTGTCGAAACGCGGGTTTGCGCCAGCAGCGTCAGGAATGGCAAGCGCGAATCCAGCTCGGCGCGCAGCACCTGGGTGTTGATGAAGAACCCTATCAGGCCCTGGGTTTCCAGGCGCGGACGGTTCGCATTGGGCACGCCGACGCGGATGTCACGCTGACCGCTGTAGCGGTGCAACAGGCTCTGGAACGCCGCGAGCAACAGCATGAACGACGTGGACTCATGAGCCTGGGCGGTCTGACGAATGGCGGTGCTGAGACCGGCATCCAGCCTCACCGTGTGCCGGGCGGCGCTGTGCTGACGTTGCACTGAGCGCGGGTGGTCGGTGGCCAGATCCAGGGTCGGATGGTCATCGCCCAATTGCGCTTTCCAGTACGCCAATTGCCGCTCGCTCTCGCCCTGCGCCAGCCATTGACGCTGCCAGCTGCCATAGTCGGCGTACTGGGTCGGCAGTGGCGCAAGCGTCACCGTTTGCCCTTGGGACGCGGCGGCGTACAACTGCGCGAACTCGTCGATCAGTATGTTCAGTGACCAGCCGTCGGCGATGATGTGGTGCAGCGTCACCAGCAACTGGTGATCGTCCTCATCAAGGCGCACCACGGTGACCCGCAGCAGCGGGCCCTTCTCCAGATCGAACGGGGTCTGTGCTTCATCGTCACGGATTTGTTGCGCCCGGGCCTCACGCTCGACAGCGGGCAGGTTGCTGATGTCGATGCGTTGCAGGTTGAAGGCGCCCGGCGCATCGATCTGTTGCAGCGCCACGCCGTCGCGTTCGAAAAAACGCGTGCGCAGGGACTCATGCCGCTCGATCAACTGCTCGAAACCGCCAAGCAACGCGGCTTCATCCAGTTCCCCGCGCAGCCGCAAGGCGCCGGGGATGTTGTAGGCGCAGCTGTGCGGGTCCAGTTGCCAGGTGATCCACAGACGGTTTTGTGCCAGCGATTGCGGCAAGGCTTCGCTGCGCGACAACGTGCTGATTGCCCCCTGAGGCAGGCCGCCGTCCAGTTGCTGCTGTGCGACGGCGGCGGTAAAGGCACCCAGCGTTGGCGCTTCGAACAGCAGGCGCAGGTTCAACTGCAGGCCCAGCACTTCGCGCAAACGCGCCACCACCTGGGTGGCGGCAATCGAGTTGCCGCCGAGCAGGAAGAAGTGGTCGTCGGCACTGACCTGCGGCACCTGCAACTGTTCGGCCCAGATGCGCCCGATCAGGCTTTGCAGCTCGCAAGCGGATTGAGGGTGCTCTTGATCGGCCACAGTCGCGGTTGGGAACAGCGCATAGCTGTCGAGGCTGCCGTCGGCCAGGCGGCTGCGGCAGGCCGAACGTTGCAGCTTGCCGCTGGACGTTTTCGGCAAGGCGCCAGGATTGAGCAGCACCACCACGCTCGGTGTTTCTTGATAGGCCTCGGCCACTGCCTGGCGAATGACTTTGATCAGCCCCTCGGGGGGCAGGATTTTCTGCACGCTGCGGCTGATTTCCGCCGCGATACCGATACCTTCCTGACCGTCGACAGTCACCGCGAACGCCGCGACCCGACCCTTGCGCACCACTTCCACCTCTCGCTCGACGGTCTGCTCGATGTCTTGCGGGTAAAGGTTGTGTCCACGCACGATCAGCATGTCTTTCAGGCGCCCGGTGATGAACAGCTCGCCGTGATGCAAGAAGCCCAGGTCGCCGGTGCGCAGCCAGGTCCTGCCCTGATGTTGCACAAAGGTTTCGGCACTGGCCTCGGGGTTGCGCCAATAGCCATGGGCGATGCTCGGGCCGGTGGCCCAGACTTCGCCGACCGCCTGCTGGGCCAACTCGCCAAGCGTGACCGGGTCGACCACCCGCACCGCGTGATCCGGCTGGCTGAAACCGCAACTCATGATTGCGCTGCCCTCGCCCATCTCGGCACGGTTTTGCGCCAGCGCCTGGTCATCCACCCGCAGGTTGCCGATGCCCTGGCCGCGGGGCGTGCCGGCGACGAACAACGTGGCTTCGGCCAGTCCGTAGGACGCCATGAAACAGTCCGGAGTGAAGCCTGCGACGGCGAACTTTTCGGCGAAACGATCAAGGGTGTCGAGGCGAATGGGTTCAGACCCGGAATAGGCAACCCGCCAGCTGCTCAGATCGAGACGTTCCAACGCCGATTCGCTGACCCGCTCACTGCACAGCCGATAGGCGAAATCCGGCCCACCGCTGATGGTGCCGCCGTATTCGCTGATGGCTTCCAGCCAGCGCAATGGCCGGCCGAGAAAATAAGCCGGCGACATCAACACGCAGGGCACGCCGCTGAAAATAGGCTGCAACAGGCCACCGATCAAACCCATGTCGTGGTACAGCGGCAACCAACTGACGATCACATCGTCTGGGTTCACATCGATGCCGAAGCCTTGGCGAATCAACAGTTCGTTGGCCACCAGGTTGCCGTGACTGACTTGCACGCCCTTGGGCAGCGCCGTGGAACCGGAGGTGTATTGCAGAAACGCGAGGTGGTCGTGCGTCAGGACTGGCTCAAGCCAACGTTCGGCCAGCGTGCAGTCGAGGGTATCGACGCACAGCAGCGGCGGCGCACCTTCTATCTGTTGCAAAGCATCACGCAGGCCGGCGCTGGTCAACAGCAGGCGCGGTTCAGCATCGTCGATGATCGACAGCAGGCGCTCCTGGTGATGGCGTTTGCTCGACTCCGGCGGATAGGCCGGCACCGCGATCACGCCGGCATACAGACAGCCGAAAAAGGCTGCGACGTAATCCGGACCGCTCGGAAATAACAGGACCGCGCGATCGCCAAAATCCGTTTCGGCCTGCAACGCACCGGCAATCGTACGGGCCCGCTGATCCAGTTCGCGATAACTGAGCACGACTGCCTGATCTGCGGTTTCGGCGAGGAAACGCAAGGCCACGCGGTCCGGCGTCAGGGCCGCACGGCGAGCCAGGGCTTGGACCAGAGTGCTAGGGGTTTCGAACGCGTCGGTCATGGGGGTTCCTGCCTGAATTCGGGGTGGTGTGCTGACGTCACGCCCTTCACAGGGCATGCGGGACGCGGTCTTCGCCGACCACGCGAGGCATTGGCAATGCGGTTGCGGCGCGAGCGTGCGCCCGCAGCCATTCACCCATGAGAACGGATGACGTCTTGAAATAATTAGTCGGCGGGCTGGGTCGCCAATGGGGAGCAATCCATGGAAGTGCGCCCTGGCTGGGTGCGGCAGTGTGTCGCAAGTCTCACTCTTGCACCGCCGTTATGCATTGTTTCTCTTTCTCATTTGACAATCATTATCATTAAGAATAATTTGTCGCTCGATATGTCGGACGGCCCCACATGCACCCGCCTGCCGTCCCATGACCCCATCCGCAGCAAGGTGATTTCCATGACGGAACAAGTATCGACAAGCACGTGCGATTCACCGCTACTTCAGGCATTCGTCGACAACCGACTGATACTGGTCAAGATCGCCGCACGCATTACCGGCTGCCGGTCGCGTGCCGAAGATGTGGTTCAAGACGCATTCTTCCGCCTCCAATCAGCGCCGCCGATCACCTCCTCGATCAAGGCTCAACTCAGCTACCTGTTCCAGATCGTGCGCAACCTGGCCATCGATCATTACCGCAAACAGGCATTGGAGCTGAAGTATTCCGGGCCGGAAGAGGAGGGACTGAACGTGGTGATTCAAGGCGCTTCGCCGGAAACTTCGCACATCAATTTCTCGACCCTGGAAAACATCGCCGACGCACTGACGGAGCTGCCGACCCGCACCCGCTATGCCTTCGAGATGTACCGCCTGCACGGGGTGCCGCAAAAGGACATCGCCAAGGAACTCGGTGTGTCGCCGACCCTGGTGAACTTCATGATTCGCGATGCGCTGGTGCATTGCCGCAAGGTGTCGGGGAGTCGGGCGGCTGTTCGGCGCTAGACCTCATCGACCTCATCGCGGGCAAGCCCGCTCCCACAGGTTCTGTGAACACCGAAGCCCCCGGTGGGAGCGGGCTTGCCCGCGAAGACTGACTCAAGATCAGCGCATGGTTTCAAGCCAAACTACACCGCGTAAAAAACCGCTCCCGCCCCAACACCATCAACGCCGCACGCTTGTGCGGGAAGTCGAACTCTTTCTCGCAATAAAAACGCTGGTCCTGCATGTAGCCGATCATCTTCGCGTTGTCGGCCCGTGGCTCGGCGACCAGTCGTTGTGTGCGCGGGTCGTCGAGAAACAGATAATGCGTCAACGCCGATAGCCAGCTTGCCACCTTGTGCGGGCCGCGATGGTGCTCCTCGCCAACCAGCATGTGAATGCCACGGTCATAATCGCCCGCCTCGTAAAATGGCGCGATGCGATCCTCTTTCGCCCAGTAGGCTTCGAAATAGCCAAACGGCTCATCGTCGAAACAGCCAATGAGCGTCACGGTGTGCGGGTCGGCAGCGAGCTTGCCCAGGTATTCACGATGATGCTCGAGACTGCCCTCTTCCTGCCAGAAACTGGCCACCCGCGCGCTGTTCTGCCAACGGTTGAACCGCGCAAGATCCTGCTCGATGTCCACGGTTCGCAGGGAAATCCACACCCCCAGCCGTGAGTCGAAACGGCGGTAGACTTCGCCGCGCGGTTTCACCGGCCGCAATGGATGACGCTTGCCGCTGCTGATCACCCTGTGCTGTGGATAGCTGCCGGTGAGCGAGCTACCCAGCCAGGGCTGCGGCAATTGCCAGAACAAGGTGCGCTCGCAACGGTACTGGTTGGCGGCATCGCTCGGCACCAGCAATCCGCTGAGCAAGGCCTGGGCCGGCACTTCATCGAGGTGCCAGGTCAGATGCTGGCAGCCAGGGTCGCGGGCAAATAGCCAATAACTCGCCGCCCATACGGCCTGAGTGTCACAGCGCGACTCGACGCGCAATTGCAGGTCGGGCTCACGGTTGAGGTGCAAGGCGACCAACGGCTGCGTGTCCAGGTTCAGGCTCAGGCGATTTTCGCCTGCTTGCGCGACAAGGCGCTGGCCCGTTGGGAGCGCGAGGGCGGTCAGGTCATTCAGATCGGGCATAAGTCGGGCTCACGTTAATCGTCGACAGTTCAACGAGGTGACGTGAGCCAGCGGGGAAAATTTAGCAGATGGGCGCGATCAATTGCCGGGAACCGGCACCACCGCGATCTTGTACGGATCGAAAATCCTCAGCATCTGGCCGTTGTCGCGCAAACCTTGCAGCAACCTGGCAAATGCCTCGCCGCTGATCGGCGCCGCCGGACGCAGAATGGCGTAGTGATGATAGATCTGGTCGATACGCTCGGACACCAGCAACTGATCGCCGACCTTTTCGTTGCGCAACAGGTAATCGCTCAGGTACGAGCGCGTCACCAGCGCGATGTCCGCGCGTCCGCGCAGCACCATCAGCAGGTTACTGTCGTGGGAGTAGGTCAGCGTGGCGTTGAAGTGTTGCGCAAGGAATTTCGGGTCGGCATTGAAGTTGGAAAACTCGTAGTGGTAACCGCTGAACAGTGCCAGGCGCTTGCCCGCCAGTTCGGCGAAATAGTCCTGCTGACGATCGGGAAGGCGTTGCGCGACGAAGATTTCGGCGTCTTCAAGGCCCATGTCGACGCTGGTGTGCGGGATGTCTTGCCAGCCCCAATCCGGGTTCTCGAAAATCGCCATGTCCACCCGGCCCTGCTTGAAGTCACCGAAGCGGCGCGGGATGGACGTGGGCACCAACACAAATTGGTAGTCCTTTTGCGAGGCGTTGAGCGCCTCGACCAACTGCGGCAACAGACCGGTGTCGGCGCCGGACTCCGGCCGTACGGTGTACGGGGGAAAATGCGCGGCACCGACCCGCACCAGTTGTGCAGCCGGGGACGGCAACATCCAAAGTGCGCAAAGCGCTGCGAGCAGAAGCCGTGAGGCCGTCCTGGTTGGCGAAGACATCAAACGACCCACTCCCAAAAAACATCAATCCATTCAAGCCAAGGCGGTTTCAATCACTTAGCCAGTTCCAGCCGTCCTGTGCAAACTATTGTTGCTCTGCCAACACCAGAATCAAGGCTTCTTCAGCCAATTGGTCCAGGCTCAGGCTGCCACCGGGGCGAAACCAGGTCGTGGTCCAGGACAACGCACCCGTCATGAAACGCCGCGTGATGAACACATCGCCACGGATGAAGCCGGCGTCCTTGGCCTCCCCCAGCACTTGAAGCCACAGTTCCTCATAGACGTCGCGCAACGCCAGCACCTTGGCTTGCCCGTCTTCGGACAGCGAGCGCCATTCGTAGACCAGCACCGCCATGGCCTCGCCGCTGCCGCCCATGATCGACTGCAACTCGCAGCGAATCAGCGCCAGCACCCGCTCACGCACACTGCCGGCATCGGCAATGGCGGCGCGCATCAAGGCGGTGTTGTAGCGAACGGTTTCTTCCATCACTGCCCGCAGGATCTCGTCCTTGCTTTTGAAGTGATGAAAAATGCTCCCCGACTGGATGCCCACGGCACCAGCCAGATCGCGCACTGTGGTGCGTTCGAATCCCTTGTTGCGAAACAGATGGGCCGCCACTTGCAGCAGTTTGCCGCGGGCACTTTCCGGGTCCGTCAACTGGTTGCTCTCAACCAGTTCGCGCATGACCTTCAGGGCTTTTTGCTCATCCACCCGTTCTCTCCTACAGTCGAGTCCATCAATAAAACAGCGGGGTTCGTCGGCAATTTAAGCTGGCACAGGCAACCAAGCAAGCGCTTGGGAAGAAGATATCTAAGGCCATTTACAAACCAAGCGCTTGCTTGGTAGTCTCCATAAACGTTCGATGGAGGTGACTATGGAAAGGTCTGTGCCTGAAACTGTTCGCATCGGTTGCGCCAGCGCGTTCTGGGGCGACACCTCGACTGCCGCCGCGCAATTGGTGGAGGGCGGGAGCCTGGACTACCTGGTTTTCGATTATCTGGCGGAAATCACCCTGTCGATCATGGCCGGCGCGCGGCTTAAAGATCCCCAGGCCGGCTACGCCGGCGACTTCATCGAAGTGCTCAGCCCCCTGCTGGGAAAACTCGCCGAACAGAAAATTCGCGTTATCAGCAATGCCGGCGGAGTCAACCCACAGGCGTGCGCTGCAGCACTGCAAGCCGCGTGCGACAAGGCTGGCGTCGCGCTGAAAATCGCCGTGCTGTTGGGCGATGACCTACAACCGCGATTAAGGCAGTTGAGCCATCTTGGACTCGAGGAAATGTTCAGCGGCGCCCCCCTGCCCGCGTCATGCGTTTCTACCAACGCCTACCTCGGTGCGCCGGGCATAGTCGAAGCCCTGCACCTTGGCGCGGACATCGTGATCACCGGTCGCGTGGTCGACAGCGCCGTGGTCAGCGCCGCGCTGGTACATGAATTCGGCTGGTCCTGGCACGACTACGACAAGCTCGCCCAGGCCGCCCTCGCCGGCCATATCATCGAATGCGGCGCGCAGTGCACCGGTGGCAACTTTACCGACTGGCGCGACGTACCCGATTACGAACACATCGGTTTCCCCATCGTTGAAGTCAGCGCCGACGGCCAATTTGTCGTCAGTAAGCCCGAAGGCTCCGGCGGCCTGGTCACTCCGCTGACCGTCGGCGAACAGATGCTCTACGAAATCGGCAACCCGCAGGCTTACCTGCTACCCGACGTGGTCTGCGATTTCACCAAGGTGAAGCTGGTGCAGCAAGGCCGCAACGCGGTCCAGGTGCACGGCGCCAAGGGGCTGGCGCCTTCCGATCAGTACAAGGTCAGTGCCACCTACCCGGACGGTTTTCGCTGCACCGCCAGTTGCCTGATCGCCGGGATCGATGCGGTCGACAAGGCGCGACGGGTCAGCGAAGCGATCATTAACAAAACTTGCGACATCTTCCGCCAGCGCGGTTGGGCGCCTTACAGCGAGGTCAATATCGAACTGCTGGGCAGCGAGGCGACTTACGGGCCCCATGGCCAACGCCAGGACAGCCGCGAAGTGGTGATCAAAATCGCCGTACGCCACCCGGATAAAAAGGCGCTGGTCACCTTCTCCCGGGAAATCGCCCAGGCCGCCACCGGCATGGCGCCGGGACTGACCGGCATCGTCGGTGGTCGGCCGACGGTGTATCCGGTGATCCGACTGTTCTCGTTCCTGATCGACAAGAGCGCCTGCGCCCTGCAGATCGACATCGACGGTCAACGTCACCCCTGCGCCCTGCCCGCCCTCGACACCCTCGCCACCACCGACCTGCCCCGGCCATTCGAAGCGCCCAAACCCTCAGGACGAGCCGATGCCAGTGTGGCGCTGGTCAAACTGGCGGTTGCGCGTTCCGGCGACAAGGGCAACCACAGCAACATCGGGGTCATCGCCCGCGAGCCGGATTACCTGCCATGGATCGCTGAAGCCCTGACCCCGGCAGTGCTCGTCGACTGGATGAGTCACGTGCTTGATCCGGTTCACGGGCGCGTCGAACGCTGGTACCTGCCCGCGACCCACAGCCTCAATTTTCTCCTGGAAAACGCCCTCGGCGGAGGTGGCGTGGCCAGCCTGCGCATCGACCCGCAGGGCAAGGCTTTCGCGCAACAACTGCTGGACATCCAGATTCCGGTACCGCAATACATCGCCGATCAGTTCAACTAGAGGACCGCCGCCGTGGCCTACGATTCAATTTTCAAAGCCGACCTGTTTGCCGGCCAAACCATCATCGTCACCGGTGGCGGCAGCGGTATCGGTCGCTGCACCGCCCATGAACTGGCGGCCCTCGGCGCTCATGTGCTGCTGGTGGGGCGCAAGGCCGATAAGCTCAAGACCGTGGCGGCCGAAATTGCCGAGGATGGCGGTCGCGCCGATTGGCAGGCGTGCGACATCCGCGACGAAGAAGCGGTCAAGCATCTGGTCAGCGAACTGATCCGGCAACACGGGCCGATTCATGGCCTGGTCAACAACGCCGGCGGCCAGTTTCCGTCGACGCTGGCGGCGATCAACCAGAAGGGTTTCGAAACGGTGATGCGCACCAACCTGGTGGGCGGATTCCTGATGGCCCGCGAAGTGTTCAACCAATCGATGAGTAAACACGGCGGCGCCATCGTCAACATGCTCGCCGACATGTGGGGCGGCATGCCCGGCATGGGGCACTCGGGCGCGGCGCGTTCAGGCATGGATAACCTGACCAAGACCGCCGCGTTCGAATGGGGTTACGCCGGAGTGCGGGTCAATGCCGTGGCGCCAGGCTGGATCGCTTCCAGCGGCATGGACACCTACGAAGGTGCGTTCAAGGCGGTAATACCGACCCTGCGCGAACACGTACCGCTCAAGCGCATTGGCACTGAATCGGAGGTCAGCGCAGCGATCGTGTTCCTGCTCAGCCCCGCCGCCGCCTTCGTCAGCGGTAGCACCTTGCGCATCGACGGTGCCGCCAGCCTGGGAGGACGCGCATGGCCGATCCACAAGGCGACCAACAGCGAATCCTACAACGGCTTTCACCGCGCCTACCTCCCCGACGTGCTCAAGGACTAAGCCATGCCAGTGATCGAGTCGCAGATCGACCCGCAGAGCGAGGCGTTCGCTCACAACCGTGCGGCCATGCTGGCCGCAGTCGAACACATCCGCCGGTTGGAACAGAACCTTCTGGACAAGGCTGCCCAAGCCAAGCCGAAATTCGACAAGCGCGGGCAGTTGTTGCCCCGCGAGCGCCTCAACCTGTTGCTCGACCCTGGCGCGCCGTTTCTCGAACTGGCCAGCCTCGCCGGCTACAAGTTGCATGACGACAAGGACGGCAGTTCGGCGGGTGGCGGCCTGATCGCGGGCATTGGCTACGTGTCCGGCACCCGGGCACTGGTCATCGCCAACAACAGCGCGATCAAGGGGGGGACGATTTCCCCCAGCGGCCTGAAAAAATCCCTGCGCCTGCAACAAATTGCCGTGGAAAACAAACTGCCGGTGATTACCCTCGCTGAAAGCGGTGGCGCCAACCTCAATTATGCGACGGAAATTTTCGTCGAAGGTGCACGCAGTTTTGCCAATCAGGCACGGATGTCCGCCATGGGTTTGCCGCAGATCACTGTGGTCCACGGCTCGGCCACGGCGGGCGGCGCCTATCAGCCGGGCTTATCGGACTACGTCGTGGTGGTGCGTGGGAAGGCCAAGCTGTTTCTCGCCGGGCCGCCATTGCTCAAGGCGGCCACCGGTGAAGTCGCCACCGATGAAGAACTGGGTGGCGCCGAGATGCACGCGCAAACCGCCGGCACCGCCGAGTACCTGGCTGAGAACGATGCCGATGCCGTGCGCCAGGCTCGCGAGATTGTCCGGATGCTGTCATGGAACGATCAGTTGCCGTGGTCACCCGAACGTCGCTTTGAAACCCCGCGCTACCCCATCGACGAATTGCTCGGGCTGATTCCCGATGACCCGAAAAAGCCCTACGACGTGCGCGAAATCATCGCTCGGATCGCCGATGGCTCAAACTTCCTCGAGTTCAAGGGCGAGTTCGATCAGCAAACCGTCTGCGGTCATCTGCATATCGAGGGGCGCGCTTGCGGCTTCATTGGCAACAACGGCCCGATCACACCCAAGGGAGCCAGCAAGGCTGCGCAATTCATTCAATTGTGCGACCAGAGCCGCACGCCCCTGCTGTTCTTCCACAACACCACCGGCTTCATGGTCGGCACCGAGTCGGAACAGCAAGGCGTGATCAAGCATGGCGCCAAGATGATCCAGGCCGTGGCCAACGCGCGGGTGCCTAAACTGACCATCGTCGTCGGTGGCTCCTACGGCGCCGGCAACTACGCCATGTGTGGCCGCGGCCTGGATCCGCGCTTCATCTTTGCCTGGCCCAACAGCCGTACCTCCGTGATGGGCGGCGCCCAGGCCGGCAAAGTGCTGCGTATCGTCACCGAAGCCAAACAGCTCAAGGACGGACTGACGCCCGATCCGAAAATGCTCGACATGCTGGAGCAGGTCACCGCGCAGAAACTCGACAGCCAGTCCACCGCGCTGTACGGCAGCGCCAGCCTGTGGGACGACGGCCTGATCGACCCCCGCGACACCCGCACCCTGCTTGGTTATTTGCTGGACATCTGTCATGAGGCGGACACGCGACCGCTGCAAACAAACAGTTTTGGCGTAGCCCGGTTCTGAACCGGCCAGAGGAGAACAATAAAAATGATCTTCACCCAGGAACACGAAGCACTGCGCCGTACCGTCCGCCAATTCGTCGATCACGAGATCAACCCGCACGTGGAGGCGTGGGAAAAGGCCGGGCGTTTTCCGATCCACGAGATATTCCGCAAGGCGGGTGAGCTTGGTCTGCTCGGCATTTCCAAACCAGAAAAATTCGGCGGCATGGGGCTCGACTACAGCTATTCGATCGTGGCCGCCGAAGAGTTCGGCACCATTCATTGTGGCGGAATCCCCATGTCCATCGGCGTGCAGACCGACATGTGCACGCCGGCACTGGCACGGTTCGGCTCCGATGAGTTGCGTGAGCAGTTCCTGCGGCCAGCCATCAGCGGCGAACAGGTCGGTTGCATCGGCGTGTCGGAAGTGGGTGCCGGCTCCGACGTGGCCGGCTTGAAAACCACCGCTCGCAAGGACGGCGACGATTACGTGATCAACGGCAGCAAGATGTGGATCACCAATTCGCCCAGCGCCGACTTCATCTGCCTGTTGGCCAATACCTCCGACGACAAGCCCCACATCAACAAGTCGTTGATCATGGTGCCGATGGACACCCCCGGCATCAGCATCAGCTCGCACCTGGACAAGCTCGGCATGCGCAGCTCGGAAACCGCCCAGGTGTTTTTCGACAACGTGCGCGTACCGCAGCGCAACCGCATCGGCCATGAAGGCGCAGGGTTCATGATGCAGATGCTGCAATTCCAGGAGGAACGCCTGTTCGGGGCGGCGAACATGATCAAGGGCCTGGAGTACTGCGTCGACAGCACCATCGAGTACTGCAAGGAGCGCAAGACGTTCGGCAGCGCACTGATCGACAACCAGGTGATTCACTTCCGCCTGGCCGAACTGCAAACCGAGATCGAATGCCTGCGCGCGCTGGTCTATCAGGCCACCGAGCAATACATCAAAGGCCAGGACGTGACGCGCCTGGCGTCCATGGCCAAGCTCAAGGCCGGGCGCCTGGGTCGCGAAGTCACCGACAGTTGCCTGCAATACTGGGGCGGCATGGGATTCATGTGGGAAAACCCGGTGTCTCGAGCCTATCGCGATGTGCGCCTGGTTTCCATCGGTGGCGGGGCTGACGAAATCATGCTGGGGATCATCTGCAAACTCATGGGCATCCTGCCGGGGAAAAAGAAATGAGCACCCTGCCGGTTTGTCAGACGCTGTCGCTTGAGCCGCATAACGGCGTGCTGCACATCACCCTCAACCGCCCGGAATGCCGCAACGCCATGAGCTTGCAAATGGTCGCCGAACTACGGTCGGTGCTGGCGGCCGTGCGCGATGACAGGGGCGTTCGCGCCCTGGTGATCGGCGGTGCCGGCGGGCATTTCTGCGCCGGTGGCGACATCAAGGACATGGCCGGTGCCCGGGGCCAGGGCGCCAGCGCCTACCGCGAGTTGAACCGCACGTTCGGCGCGCTGCTGCAGGAAGTTCAGCATGCGCCGCAGGTGGTGGTCACGGTTCTGCAAGGCGCTGTGCTCGGTGGCGGCTTTGGTCTGGCTTGCGTCAGCGATGTGGCGATGGCCGATCACCAGGCTCAATTCGGCCTGCCGGAAACCAGCCTCGGCCTGATCCCTGCGCAGATAGCGCCGTTCGTGGTCCAGCGGATCGGCTTGACCCAGGCCCGCCGCCTGGCGCTGACGGCAGCGCGCTTCGATGGCATTCAGGCACATCGCATGGGCCTGGTGCACTTTGTCGAGCAGGATGCGCAAGCGTTGGCCGAGCGCCTCGATGAAGTGTTGGCCCATGTGCTGTGCTGCGCGCCAGGGGCGAATGCGCTGACCAAACAATTGTTGTTGGCCAGTGTGGCGCAGCCCTCGGAGGAGCTGTTGGATCAGGCGGCCGAGTGGTTCAGTGAAGCAGTGAGCGGGGCGGAAGGGACCGAGGGGACCGTGGCCTTCGTGCAAAAACGTAAGCCGGGGTGGGCTTCCTGAAAGAGCATCGCGAGCAAGCTCGCTCCTACAGGGATTTCGGGTGCTCCAAATACCTGTAGGAGCGAGCTTGCTCGCGATGAGGCCCGCACATTCACCGCCAAAATCAGGGGAATAAAAACCATGCCCGGATTCAACAAAATCCTCATCGCCAACCGCGGTGAAATCGCCTGCCGCATCCAGCGCACCGCCCAATCCCTGGGTTATCGCACCGTCGCCGTGTTCAGCGACGCAGACGCCGATGCCCTGCATGTGCAAATGGCCGACGAGGCCGTCAACATCGGCCCGGCCCCGGTGCAACAATCCTATCTGAACATCGCGACCATCCTCGACGCCGCCCGCCGCAGCGGTGCCGACGCGATTCACCCCGGCTACGGCTTTCTCTCGGAAAACGCCGATTTCGCCCGCACGTGCCAGCAGGCCGGCCTGACCTTCATCGGCCCGAGCCCCGAGGCCATCGAACTGATGGGCAGCAAACGCCTGTCGAAACTGGCCATGATCGAGGCTGGCGTCCCCTGCATCAAGGGTTACCAGGGCGCCGAGCAGGACGATGCCAGGCTCAGCCGCGAAGCCGACCACATCGGTTTTCCGCTGATGATCAAGGCCAGTGCCGGCGGCGGTGGGCGAGGCATGCGATTAGTACACGATGCCGCCGACCTGCTTGCGCAGGTGCGCACCGCGCGCTCCGAAGCCCTGAATGGTTTTGGCAGCGATGAATTGATCCTCGAACAGGCGCTGATCGATCCGCGCCACGTTGAGGTGCAAGTGTTCGGCGATCAGCACGGCAACCTGATTTACCTGGGTGAGCGTGACTGTTCGATTCAACGCCGCCACCAGAAGGTCATCGAGGAAGCGCCCTGCCCGGTCATGACCGCCGAACTGCGCCAGGCCATGGGCGAAGCGGCCCTCAAGGCGGGACGGGCGGTGAACTATGTAGGCGCCGGCACCGTGGAGTTCCTGCTGGACGCACGCGGGCAGTTCTACTTCCTGGAGATGAATACCCGGTTGCAGGTAGAGCATCCGGTCACCGAACTGATCACTGGCCTGGACCTGGTTGCCTGGCAATTGCACGTCGCCCAGGGACTGCCACTGCCGCTGCGCCAGGAGCAGGTGCAACTCAGCGGCCACGCCATGGAGGTGCGCCTGTACGCCGAAGACCCGACCCAGGGTTTCCTGCCGCAGACCGGCCGCGTCGTCGGCTGGGAGCCAGCACTGCAAGTTGGCGTACGCATCGATCATGGCCTGATTGAAGGGCAGCAGGTCAGCCCGTTCTACGATCCGATGCTGGGCAAGATCATCGCCCATGGAGCCACCCGTGAAGAGGCGCGGCGCAAGTTACTACGGGCCGTGCAGGACTGCGTGCTGCTGGGCCTGCCGAGCAACCAGCGCTTGCTCGCCAGCCTTCTGGACCACCCGCAATTCGTCAGCGGCACGTTCAGTACCGGATTCATACCAACCCATTTCGCCGACCACCCGTGCCTGCATGCCTATGCCCCCGGTGCCGAAGAACTGGCGACGGCGGCAGCATTGTTCTATCAGTCCTCGGCACAAGCCCACACCGCCGCGCAGTCTGGCTGGCGCAATAACGCCAGTGTGCCACTGCACTACCGCATCTGTGTCGAAGATCAGGACTGGCCGGTTCAACTCAACGCAGAGCCAGGCGAGCCCTACCGGGTTCAAGTTGCCGACCGGACTCTCGAAGTCAGCGTGATCCAGTGCGATGGACACCGGGCCACCCTGGATATCGACGGCATCCGCCAGCGACGCGCCTACCGGCTTGAAGGTGGCGAACTCTGGCTGTTTTCTCGCGCCGGCAGCCTGCGCCTGGTGGATCGAACCCAGGCGCCGGTCAGCAGTCAGGTCAGCGCCAGCTCCGGGACGCTCAAGGCACCCATGGACGGGGCGATCGTCGACGTGCTGGTCACGGAAGGCAGTCCGGTCAGCAAGGGCCAACTGCTGGTGGTGCTGGAGGCCATGAAAATGGAGCATCCGCTGAAAGCAGGCATCGATGGGGTGCTCAAGCGCTTGCAGGTCCGGGTCGGCGATCAGGTCAAAAATCGTCAGATTTTGTTGGAGGTCGAATAAGCCGCTAGGCGGATGCGCTGGCTTTGGCTACGCTCAAGCCCATCAGCACGCGGATATCAGGAAACCTGCAATGCCTCATTGGCTGGTCATTGATCTGGAAGCCACCACCGATGAAGGCGGTTGGCCGGTCACGGAAATGGAAATCATCGAAATTGGCGCCACGCTGGTGGATCGACAGGGGCGCGAACAAGATCATTTCCAGCGGTTCGTGCGCCCGCTGCGTCGCCCTTTGCTGACGCCGTTTTGCCGGGAGCTGACCCACATTACCCAGGCCAACATCGACAGCGCACAACCGCTGACTGAAGTCTGGCCGGTGTTCGAACGGTGGCTCGGCCAACATCACGCACGCCTGGAAGGCTGGGCCAGCTGGGGAGACTACGACCGCAAGCAACTGGTACAGGAATGGCAGCGCCTGCAACTCGACAGCCAGCTCAGCCGTGTACCGCACATGAATCTCAAGCAGCGCTATGCCAAAGCCAGGCGACTGGAGCGACCGTTGGGCCTCAACGGTGCGCTGCAACTGGCGGGGCTTCAGTTCAGTGGTCAACAGCATCGGGCGCTGGAGGATGCGCGTAATACAGCACGTCTGTTACCGCTGGTCCTACCCCTCTAGAGAGGTGACGCCGCCCGGGGCCTTGTGCATACTGGCCGGCCTTTTTCAGCCCTTTTCGAGGAATCGCCCATGTTTAAAGTCAACGAGTACTTCGACGGCACCGTCAAGTCGATCGCTTTCGGCACCGCTGAAGGTCCGGCGACCATCGGCGTCATGGCACCGGGCGAATACGAATTCGGCACCAGCCAGCGCGAAATCATGCACGTCGTAAGTGGCGCCCTGACCGTCAAACTGCCTGACAGCAGCAACTGGGAAACCTTCGAAGCCGGCAGCCAGTTCAACGTACCGGCCAACAGCAAGTTCCAGCTGAAAGTGGCGGTCGATACCGCTTACCTGTGCGAGTACCGTGGTTAACCCACAGGTTTTCAGCGCATAAAAAATGCCCGTGTCTTTCGATACGGGCATTTTTCATTCAGGCTTGTTTATTCCAGCACGGTCACTGGCATGCCGACCTCGAGTCGACCATTGCCGTCGTTGACCAGGTTCTGGCCAAACATCGCCCCCTCTTCCCGGGCACGGTATTTCTGCAAGGTCGCGAAGGGTTCACGGTCATCGCTGCGCGCACCGGTCTGCGGATCGATAGTGGTCAGGATGCAACGCGAACATGGCTTGACCACTCGGAACTCGACCTCGCCGATACGGATGCGTTTCCAGCCATCCTCGGCAAACGCCTCGGCGCCCTCGATCACCAGATTCGGCCGGAAACGCAGCATTTCCATGGGACGCCCGACCTTCTGGGACAAGTCTTCCAGGGACGCCTGACCGATCAGCAGCAATGGAAAACCATCGGCAAACGCCACCTGATCGTCGTCCTTGCCATAGCCCGCCTGGGTAGTACGCGCACGGTCCAGCGGTACTTGGACCAGGCGAGTCGGTTTGCCGATGAACTCACTGACCCAAGCGGCCGCCTCGTCTCCGGCATCCGGTACACGCAAGGTGTCGCGCCAGATCGTTACGCCACGCAACTCGGCGTCACTGGCAGGCAGTGCGATATCGATCGGCGAATGGCCTGGGGCTGCGAGGGTCAAGCCACCATGGGTATTCCACAACGCCGACAACTGGCTCATCGGCGCCACCGCACGCTGGGTCAGGAAGCGCCCACTGGCCTCGTCCACCAGCATCCAGCGTCGATCTCCCTCGAGCCCCAACTTGTCGAGGCTGACCTGCTCCAGGACCTCGCCCTTGCCGGATTTCAATGGAAAACGATAAAGCGCGCTCAAACGCAGCATGTCCAGCTCCCTGAGGTGATCAAAACGTCACCCTATACCAAAATCACCTGTGTCTGTAGGAGCGAGCATGCTCGCGATGGCGTTGAACGATGACGCTGGCTGCCTGACACCCCTCGTTATCGTTGACGACCATCGCGAGCTTGCTCGCTCCTACAGGGGTAACTTCACGCAGGCACCGCATCGAGCATCAAGCGCTGGCGAACCACATCCACCAGTTTGTCAGGCTGGAATTTGGACAGGAAGTTGTCGCAGCCGACCTTCTTCACCATCGAGTCGTTGAAGCTCCCCGACAACGACGTGTGCAACACCACGTAGAGGCCACGCAGGCGCGGATCGTTACGAATTTCGGTGGTCAGGCGATAGCCGTCCATTTCCGGCATTTCCGCGTCGGTGAACACCATCAGCAGTTTGTCGGTCATGTTGACGCCACTGTCCGCCCATCCCTTGAGCATGTTCAATGCCTTCAAGCCATCACTGGCGATGTGCATCTTCACGCCCAACTGGCCCAGGGTGTCGCGCAATTGCGAAAGGGCGACGTTGGAGTCATCCACCAGCAGCACCTCGCGGCCCCGGGCGCGTTCCAGTACAGGGTCGTCGAGTTTGTCGCGGGACACCTTGGCGTTGTACGGCACGATTTCAGCCAGGACTTTTTCCACATCGATGATTTCCACCAGTTGATCGTCGACCTTGCTGATGGCGGTCAGGTAATGCTGGCGACCCGCACTGGTCGGCGGTGGCAGGATGGCTTCCCAATTCATGTTGACGATGCGGTCCACGCCACCGACGAGGAATGCCTGCACCGAACGGTTGTATTCAGTGACGATGATCGTACTGGTCGGGCTGGGCACCAGCGCACGCATGCCGATGGCCTGGGACAGGTCAATCACCGGCAATGTCTGCCCGCGCAAGTTGACCACGCCACACACGAACGGGTGGCGCTGGGGCATCAGGGTCAGCTTTGGCAGTTGCAACACTTCCTGCACCTTGAACACGTTGATCGCGAACAATTGCCGCCCCGCGAGTCGGAACATGAGAATTTCCAGGCGATTCTCACCCACCAGTTGCGTGCGTTGGTCTACCGTGTCGAGAATGCCGGCCATCAATGACTCCTGGGCTTGTTCTGGTTAATTCATTAAAGAGGGTTATCGGCTGTTTTTGCCGGAGCTTGACCCCAAAACAAAATGCCATGACAGGCATTGATGTCACATTAACATCATGCTTTACTTACGTCCGCAATACATCTGATTCATTCCCGCTGCGCGACCACGATTTGCGCGATAGGTTCCCGTGCGTAAGGGAATCCCTGAGCAACAATCAGGACCAACCTGATATTCGCAATATCCAATAGCCATTAATGTGACGCCATTCTCATTGCATGAACGGAGTCAGGCTTTTGTGTGCGATCTCAGAATCGTGGTTATCCACTCTGTCGAACGCCCTGCCTGCCTCCACTGTTGGC
>Ga0308165_1001973_pt1 | contig 26518 bp, 23 predicted proteins | sample PhyWR2_FD_201032 | JGI IMG/M metagenome (GOLD analysis project Ga0308165, IMG submission 201032) | Phyllosphere microbial communities from UC Gill Tract Community Farm, Albany, California, United States - DLSLW.R2 | ecosystem: Host-associated > Plants > Phyllosphere > Unclassified | place: USA... | reverse complement strand
CAGAAGATTATCGACACCATCCAGCCGCAGATCCTGCATCTGCAGATGTCGCGCCTGCAAAACGCGCCGGACGCTAACGTGGTGAACTATATGACGATCAACATGGAGCAGACCGCCGCCATCCAGAAGGTGAGCGACGACGCCTGTTTCCGCTTCCTCTACCCGGCGGTAAAAGGGGGCGTCAACCCGATGCGCATGCTGGATAAAGACCTGATGACGCGGCGCATGCAGGCCGACGCCGACATGATGCGCGCGGCCTACGGCAAAAATCGCCACACCGTGACCCCGGAAGAACGCGAAGCCGCGGTGACGGATGTCCGTCCGATTATGAAAACGCTGGCCGACAAGTACGGCGAGGACATCCAGTTGCTGCAGATGCCGGAGAAGGCGGTGGGCAAAGAGAAGCTCTCCTGCGACATGGTGCAGGAGATGTGGGCGAAGGTGCTGGCGCTGCCAGAGCAGAAGGCGGCAGGCGTGATTCGGCTGGCGGTTTCCGAGGTAGAATGACAGGGCGCTGGTTTTTTGGGCACTTAGCGTAGGTTTAGCGCGTCGCCGCTTGCATGGCGGCGCGCGACAGGTATAATCCACAACGTTTCCGCATCCCCTTCAGTGCCGAAGTGGCGAAATCGGTAGACGCAGTTGATTCAAAATCAACCGTAGAAATACGTGCCGGTTCGAGTCCGGCCTTCGGCACCATCGGAACATCAATAGACGTCAATGGACGTCTTTTTTTGTGCCTGAAATCCAGTATTTACCTATCTTTCCCGCTATAGTAACTCTCTCAACGTCAACCGGGTTCAACGTACATCTACCAACAAATGTTGGTACAGATGATGGTATTTCCGGTTCGATAATGCTTGTACCAACAGGAGGGGATAAGCATGGCTCTAACAGATATTAAAGTCAGAACAGCCAAGCCAACGGATAAGCAATACAAGCTGACCGATGGCAATGGTATGCATCTTCTCGTCCACCCAAATGGTTCAAAATACTGGCGTCTGCAGTACCGCTTTGGTGGAAAGCAAAAGATGCTGGCTTTGGGTGTATATCCTGAAGTGTCTCTTGCAGATGCCAGAGCTCGTCGTGATGAGGCTCGTAAGTTGTTGGCAAACGGCATCGATCCGGGAGATAAAAAGAAAAATGATAAGGTTGAGCAGGAAGAAGCACGTACTTTCGAACAGCTTGCTATTGAGTGGCATGCCACAAATAAAAAGTGGTCGGAAGAACATAGCCGACGAGTGCTAAAAAGCCTAGAGGACAACCTCTTTCCTGCCATTGGCAAACGTAACATTGCTGAACTTAAAACGAGAGATCTGTTAGCGCCAATTAAAGCCGTAGAGATGTCTGGACGTCTTGAGGTGGCTTCGCGGTTACAACAGAGAACTACCGCAATAATGCGTTATGCCGTACAGAGCGGTTTGCTTGACTACAATCCTGCGCAGGAGATGGTAGGTGCCGTTGCTTCAAGTAACCGGCAGCATCGACCGGCGTTAGAGTTGAAGCGTACCCCCGAACTGCTTCAGCGCATTGGCAGCTATACCGGTAGGCCTCTGACTCGCCTTGCCGTTGAGCTAACCCTCCTTGTATTTATTCGTTCAAGTGAACTGCGTTTTGCTCGTTGGTCTGAGATCGATTTTGAAACCTCGATGTGGACGATCCCAGCAGAGCGAGAAGCTATTGAAGGGGTGAAACACTCCCATCGAGGCTCAAAAATGCGTACGCCTCATTTGGTGCCGTTATCTCGTCAGGCGTTAGAAATCCTTAAACAGGTAAACAACCTTAGTGGCGATCGCGATTTTGTTTTCATTGGCGATCACGACCATCGCAAACCGATGAGTGAAAACACGGTGAACAAGGCTCTGCGCGTTATGGGTTATGACACGAAGGTAGAGGTTTGTGGACATGGTTTTAGAACAATGGCCTGTAGTTCATTGATTGAGTCTGGATTGTGGTCGAGGGATGCCGTGGAACGGCAAATGAGCCATATGGAACGTAACTCAGTACGTGCTGCTTACATTCACAAAGCCGAGCATCTTGATGAGCGCAAACTGATGCTGCAGTGGTGGGCTGATTTTCTGGATGCTAATCGGGGAGGGATAGTGAGTCCGTTTGATTTTGCAAAAATTAATTTGGGGAAATAGACAGGGCGGTAGCCTCGCTATGTCAAACTCACTTAGTACAGCAGAGTTATAAAATAAAAAAGCATCTAGCCATGAAGATGGCTGGATGTCTTTTCTTTGAAGCGATATTTATGGTGACTTACAGTGTGTAATTTCGATTATATTGAACCTGTACATAAGGTTGCGTTATCACGTTACCTGACGCCAAAGCCGCGTCATACCTACTAGGGTTTACCCCATTGATTTGTCAATTCGGGATATGAGTAAAAGCAATAGACAAACTAGATCCTTAGCAGCTGCATTAGATGTAAGCCATTTGATTTCAGCAATAATGAAACTTCATCTTGCGGTATATCCCATATCTCGGCGAGTTTAATTGTCACATTATGTGCCTCCCATGGCATTACATGCACACCATGCATTTTCGCGAATGGTCCGTCGCTCTCTGGGACCACTCGATCACGTGGCATTAATGCTGCCAGCTTCCGTCCATTAGCAGACTCCATCATTGTTGGTCCAACACTGAACCAACAACCGGCATCGGCTGCTCTTCGAAGGATGGAAGGAGAATCGGTGAACCAGTGAAGGACCGCTGTGCCAAACCCAGGGTTCATATCAAGAATATCTAAAACTTCCTTGGCAGCAGCCCGAGAATGAATGCTGAGAACTCGCCCTCCTAGTCCTACACACTTTTCAACAATGGCTTGAAATATATTTTTTTGAAGTTCAAAGTACGGCCTGTACCGCGATGAACCATCCAGACCAATTTCGCCAATACCAGTGCAATCCTCCATTTGTGATAGCAACATTTCCAATTCGCTATGTTTTTTATCTGCTATCTCAGGGTGGAGACCTGGGGAAATGAAACATTTCTGAGTGGTGGCCAGAACTTTCGAGGTTGCTGCGTATGCTCTTGGGCTAGTTGTAACCAGCCATACAAATTCGGTTCGCTTCAAAGCTTCGATGTAGACTTTCTTGGCATCCGGATAAAGATCTAAGTGGCAGTGGAAATCCATCAAATTATTCCGTCCCTTCGAAGCAATGTTGCTAACTCAGCTAAACCCTGTTCAGCAACGTGACGATAATGAGGGCGATCCGCAGCTGACGCAAAGGCTAATGTGGCCCCTAGGAAGGCATCAATCCCTTTTTTTTCGGCGGCGAGTACAGCACAAGCCACTGCCATTGGATCGTCAGCATTTGCTTTTCCTGCCAACGACAGATTGGTGAATTTATATCTTGTCGTATCAGAAATACCCCAGCGCTGAATCGCAGCTTTACGAACCATACATGGCACGCATCGACCACAGTGTGTTCGGTTGTAGGTACGGAAACGACCGCAACTTGTCGAATCACATGCAAATCTTGCTAGCAGTGTTTGATCTGCGCACTGTGCCAACATCTCTCCCTTCGTCATGAACCGATAGGGCATACACAATTGGGCATTGACGCCAATGGCATCAAGTAATTTTTGAAGGAAAGCCATGAACTGTGGATGTGTTGTTCTTGTGCTGAGGCTAGCCATCCTTCCCGGAAGCAATGGAGGATTGATACTTATGAATCCATTTTCTGGTACCAATATTTCGGCTCTGTTGACCGACAACAATGATGTAGCGAGCACAGCAAGACCATAAAACGCCATTGAGCGAGCTCTGGTCGATGTTTCTTTTTTACCACTAAAAACGACTTTATGACTCCACTGTTGATGCCAGTCGCCTCCACCTAGTGCATCAGCATAGGCAACTTGCCGAGCAGAATCTTCAAAAGCAAGTTGTGACACAAAAATTGGTTTACGCCCTGCTGCTGTTGCATCAATGCCACCTATCAGGCTATCAAGGCCTCCAGAAAGTAGAGACACGCAATCTCGGTCGCACTCCCTGTGATTGCCTTTTGGTGGTGTTGGGCCGCCAGGCAGGAAGTGCAGCGTCCAAAAGTCACCAGAAAGAACTCGAAGCATTTCCTCTGCAATAGCTTTATTTGCTTCCCAAGGAACTGGATCATTAAGTGTAATATCGAGCTCAATTTGGCGAGTCCAACCATCAGCACTATTTTTGCGAAGAACAGCAATATCTGAGGCATAAACAGCAAAACAAAAAAGCATGAAATCCCACACTGGGATCGATGGGGCATAGCCAGCACCTTCTAGCTTACGCAGCCAACCAGAGGCAATGCGTCCAATGCCGGGTCGTGATGATGCCTCTAGGAAGGTGAATGCACGAGTGCCTACTGGCACATTTTGGGGTAGCGAATTGATACTTGAGCAAAGAATTTTCATGATTCAGAGAACACCGTAAGGGCGTCTTGTAACGCCGAAGTCGCAATTTCTCGCATGGAATGTGAAGTACTGCCAGAGCGTACTTTTCCCATCGATTTGTTAACAACAACCATGATGTAGTCAAGCACTTGTGCTAATCGCTGTTGTATGACGCTGGGTACATATTTTAGCTTTTCAAAAACCCTTCCGAGTTCAAGTTGAACCCGGTTGTAAACATCGTACGCCACTGTGAATGCCATTACATTGGCAATCTGGTCATCCGCAAGATTGAAGATATCAGCAGTGGGATCTACTTCATAAAGATGAGAGATGGCCTGATTCATTGCATGCTTGGCTGACTCTTCGTCAATACTTCCACCCGTGGGCAGCAGCTTTTGTACAACTTCTAGCGCAGTATCATGGGCAGATAGATTTCTCTGCTTTACCGAAGCAACCCACGCATCGATATCAGGGTCAGTTCCATCTCGGGCTGTTGCCAGAAAGCCCCCTAATGAAGCAGAAGCTATAGCGCTAGTGCGCATACGACTCGCCGCTTTAACTGAGCCGCCCATACCTTTTTTAATGAAACTCGAAATACCTCGCCGTAAATCAGATCCACTACCAGATTGCACGAAACCCGTGAGAGCCCTTCGTGCTTCCTGATAACGACCCGCTGGCGCTACCGCCGGACTTTCTTCATGCTGCGCATTCTCCGAGTCACTGTCATTTACACCATCAGAGCCATCTTCGGGAGCTGGATTTGGTGATATAGGTTTGTCTGCATGGCTAGAGTCAATGCCAGTTTCAGCATCATCTAGCCATGGTGGATCAAATGATGCGCCAGATCCGGCTCCTGCGCTTGAGGTCGAGGTACCCATTTATTTCTTCCTTGCATTTTCAATTGCACGTTTAACAGGTTTCGGAATCTGTTCGTCCCGTTCCCACTTAGATAAAACATCTTTCGCCCAGCTACACTCTGTCAAAGCTGAAACCAAGCCTGGGGCGAGCTGAGAAATAGGTGCCTGACTAATGAGTGCAGCGGCTCGAGCCCCGGTACTTGGGTGAATATGAGACACCTCGATAAGCATCAAGACCTCTTCGGCCTTTTGCCATAAACGGTTTGGTCGCCGAATTTCCCAGGCGCGAGCCATGGCAAGACCAGACTGCAGTTCACCAGCATCCATTATTTGCTGTTTTAATGCTTCGTTCGAATTTCGGGCTGCCACCAACGCATCACGTAATGCTTTACCTGCTACGTTGAGATCATCGGCACCAAAATCCCTAACGGTGCTATCTCTACTTAGGTGCAATATAGGTCGCATATCCATATCACCAAGCAGAGGTTTAAGCTGCAGCCACTCACGAACAAACTCTTTATCTCCAAATAGGGTGGGGAGCGTATTATCCGGGTCTTTAGCAGCCATCTCTGCGTCATGAAGAATGCTGACTCTTCCTTCGTTTTCGGCCGAAACCTTTTCTGCCAATGCATTCGCCGTAGCTTCGTCACACCGCTCGAGCAAATGCCACTTAGCCAGAATTTGTACATCCACATCAATGCCTTGTGGTTTAGCTAATGTCTTACGTAAAAACACGGTATTAAGAAATCGCTTAATCAGTCGTGGGTTGGCTTGGACTGTACTTGCACTAAAAAGTAATGGAGCCAACCTCTCAGCCAGCCCCATTAGGTCGAGCAACTCAGCATCCTCTTTTTCCACCAGCGTTTCGAGGAATGCAAGATCAACGGTTTTTCCCGTCCAAGTTTCTCGTAGTCGAGCTTCTACACTGAGTTTAGCTTTCTCAAAATTCTCGGTTTTCAGCTGTCCGCTGCGGTGAGCACGTTCCAAAAATAGCAACGCGGTATATGCTTTAGTCTCGTTAGCGCCCAGTCTTGGTACTCGCAATGGAACTTGAATTAACTTGTCGAAATAATTGGTTGCGATATCGTCATCCAAACCAGTACCAGCAAAGTGAACACGGACGGCTCCACGAATAAACACATCGTCCGCGGCGATGACGAATGCACTTCGACGCAGAAACAGCAGCAAACGAATAGCCTCGAGCGTTGAAATAGCAGTCTTAGGTAGGCATCGATCAAGGTCATCGACAAAGACTACCAACGTGATATTCAGCTCGACGAGTAGCTCTTCCAAGGCTTCCCGAAAGGATTGTATTTCTTTTGGCAGCGAAACGGGTTTAGCTTCGTTCAAGAGTCCTTTGGTAGCTTCTGATGCATCTTTGGCGACTTCGATGCCTTCATTAAGTGATTCATTCTGCAATGCACCTTTTCCAGCCTCGACAACTTTTCCAATAAGACCGACCGGAACCCCAGTGATCAAAGTGGCTGCAACTTCTCCACCAAGTTGAGCCAACCGTAGAAAATTAATGCGCTTGACGAGGGACTTTGCTTTACCTAAAAGTCCATTATTCTTAGCGACTACAGCCTCAAGTACTGCATCTCCAACCGTCTGTAGCAGCGCGGTACGTGCATCCTCAAAGCCTTGGTAAAGCCATGGATTGAAAGTTATCACCACATGTTTTGGTCGTTCCTCAGAGGCAATACCCACTCCGACAGTCTGTTCCATCGATAACTCAGATGCGATCATCCTTACAAGTGACGATTTTCCTGCGCCCCAGCCTCCCGAGATCCCAATCGAGATTGGCTCCCCACCGGTATCTTGAATGAGCTCTGCACATGCTTTTGCTACTAGGCGAAAATTAACGTAATCAACGGTTGTCTCATTGTCATGCCACATTGACTTTCCTATCATTTCTTTATGTGTCAATCACTAGAACTGCCATATTAGGCAGATCATCCACGTGAAACCGACCACCCTGATGACAAAGCCTCAGCCTGTTGAAGCACTGTTTGTACGGCTGTTTCCTGAAGATCTGGTGGATAACCATACTTACGGAGAATACGTTTCACCAGCACTCGCATCCGAGCGCGTGCAGACTCGCGATGAGCCCAGTCAACGGACACGTTTTCACGCAGGCTCATTAGCAATTCATGAGCAATGAGTTTCAGTTTATCGTCACCCATAACTTGAATGGCGTCCTCGTTGTCAGCCAACGCGTCGTAGAAGGCAATCTCATCCTCAGACAAACCTTGTTCTTCACCCCGTTGGCGCGACGCACGGATGTCCTTGGCCAGCTTGATTAGTTCCTGCAGCACTTCGGCAGTGGTTATAGCATTGGCGTGGTATCGTGCCACCGAATCTTCCAGTCGCTCCGAGAAAGCTTTGGTTTGTACCACATTGGCCTTGCTACGTGAGCGAATTCCATCGTTGAGCAGTTTACGCAGGGCTTCCAACGCAAGATTCTTCTTCTCCATGTGCTGTACTTCAGCGAGAAACTCGTCGGAGAGTATGGAAATATCCGGACTCTTAATACCCGCAGCAGCAAGTATGTCCACGATCTCGGTCGAGACCACGGCTCGGCTGACGATCTGTTGGATCGCCAATTCGCGCTCTTGCTGCGTCGTACCTGAACCATTACCACTTTTGACTAGAGCGGTACGTATTGCCTGGAAGAAACCGACTTCCTCCCGGATTTCTCGGGCCTCGTCGGATGCTGATGCCAAAGCGAATGCCTTGGACAGTGCTAGCACTGCATCCTGGTATCGACGATGCGCATTCTTCTTACCCTCTTTGGTGTTCTCTTTCGCCGCCATCTTTTGCTGGAGGTTGAGAATCCACTCTATGGCACCTGCCATCATCGCAAGGCGTTCTTGTGGAGTACCTGCCATCGTGGAGGCATAGTCGTAACCGTGGTACATGTCCCGTACGATCTCGTACTTCTCAATCATCACCGAGATGGCCTGCGCTTCGTCAACGCCTGTGTTTTCCTGATCTTTGCGGGAATATTGCTGCAGGGCCGACTTCAAGTTTTGTGCGATGCCGATGTAATCGACGATTAGTCCCGCAGGCTTGTCGCGGAACACTCGATTCACGCGAGCAATTGCCTGCATCAATCCGTGGCCTTGCATTTGCTTATCCACGTACATGGTGTGCATGCACGGCGCATCAAATCCGGTCAGCCACATATCTCGCACGATCACAAGCTTGAGTTGATCTTTGGGATCACGGGCTCGCTTGGCCAGCAGATCACGTCGGGCCTTGTTGCCTATGTGCTGTTGCCATTCCTGCGGATCGCTCGCCGCCCCCGTCATTACAATCTTGACCGCGCCTGCGTTGTCATCGGTGCTGTGCCAGTCTGGGCGCAGCTTGATGATCTCGTCGTATAGCTTGACGCAGATGCGGCGGCTCATACACACCACCATCGCCTTGCCATTGAGTGCGGCCACGCGATCCTCAAAATGGCTAACCATGTCTTTGGCAACTAAATGAAGGCGTTTATCACTGCCAACTAGGGCTTCTACCGTTGACCATTTCTTCTTTAAGCGTTCCTGATCGGCTTCTGAGTCCTCCTCAGTCAATTCGTTGACCTCTACGTCGATCTTCGGTTTCTCATCCTCGTCGAGCTCGATTCGCGCCAGACGGGATTCATAGTAAATCGGCACAGTCGCACCATCCTCGACTGCTCGGCTAATGTCGTAAATATCGATATAATTGCCGAATACTGCCGGGGTGTTTACATCACCTGCTTCTATAGGTGTACCGGTAAAACCGATGAAGGATGCATTAGGCAGGGCATCGCGCATGTACTTGGCAAATCCATAGGAGATTTCGCCAGTCTTCACGTCCACCTTGGCCTTGAAGCCATATTGGCTTCGGTGTGCTTCATCTGCGATGACGACCACGTTACGCCGAGTGGTAAGAGGCTCCTCAATCTCGCCAAATTTCTGCAAAGTCGTGAAAATTACGCCACCTGATGCTCGACTCAGAACTTTCTGTAGATCTTCGCGGCTCTCAGCTTGAACTGGCTTCTGTCGAATTAGATCACGACACATCGAGAAAGTAGAGAAGAGCTGATCGTCGAGATCGTTGCGGTCAGTTAGCACTACTATCGTTGGGTTGGCCATGGCCGGATGCTTGACGAGTTGCCCCGCGTAGAATGCCATCAGCAGGCTTTTGCCAGAGCCTTGGGTGTGCCAGATGACGCCAGCACGATGATTACCTTGTGGTGATGAAGCTGCAACTGTGCTGCTGACCGCGTGCCGTACAGCATGAAATTGGTGGTAACCTGCGATGATTTTGACGAGCCCTGAACCTGTTTCGCCAAAAACCGTGAAATCACGTAGCAAAGCAAGAAATCGACGTTGTTCAAACACGCCTTCAATTAATGTTGATAGTTCTGGCAAGCCCTTCGGCGCAATTTCCGTGCCATCAGTGGTGCGCCAGGGCATGAATCTTTCAAGATCTGCCGACAACGATCCAACGCGAGCTGCAATTCCGTCCGAGGTTACCAACAGTGCATTAGTATGAAATAAAAGTGGAATCTTCTGCTTATAGGTCTGCAATTGGTTGAATGCACCCAATAGATGGGCTCCAAGACTACCCGGTGCTTTCAGTTCGATCACACCCAGTGGTAGCCCGTTCAAGAAAACTACCACATCGGGCCGTCGTTTGTTCTGCCCGTTTATCACTACGAACTGGCTGACTGCCAACCAATCATTTTTCTCAGGATGTTCGAAGTCTATAAGCTCGATCTTACCCGCTGTTAGAGTGCCATCCTCAGCGTAGTATTCGACGTCTACGCCTTCAGTCATCAGTCTATGGATGCGGCGGTTTTCCTCAAGCAGAGATGGTAATTCTGACTGCATCACACGCCGAACAGCATCTTGGCGCGCTTCCAATGGAAGATTAGGATTCAGGCGAGTAACAGCATTTTCGAACCGATTCTTAAGCACGACCTCATCGTGACTCTCTCGCTCCGGTCGGCGTCCATCAGGACCTATATCTTCCTCACGTTCGATGCTGTAATAGAGTGAGCGCATCTGATCCAGCAATGCTTGCTCCACGGCGGCTTCAGATAGAAATGCCATTATTCTTCTCCTACTATTTTGGGTGTATGCATTTCTATTCCCCCCCTAATCCAAACAGACTACGCAATTCGTTTATTTCTGTTGCGAAGTTATTTCGGTCTTCTTCGTGACGTACAGCTTCACCAATAATTTCGTATTCAAGCCGCCGATCGGGCACTTCACCCCGCGTCTTTCTGAAAATACAAAGACGAGTCGTATGACCAACACCGTCCTCGCGAAAGCAAATCATCGGGCGAAGAGCAAAAATAAGTCCGTCAGCAATTACTAGCATTTGCCCCTGCCGAAAATATTTCGCAGAGTCCAGCAGTTGCTGATGGGTAATCTCGATGTTCTGTATGGTTCTGGTGGAGCTTTGTCCTCTGAATATTTCACATCGTAGAGTTGTTCCATTAACCTGGCTTAAATATCTAACAATCTGGATATCTTCAAGACCAACAAGATTAGCAAGAACTTCAACTACATCTACATAAGCATCGCTGATCCAAGTCCGTGCCTGCACCTCAGACTGTGCTGCGCTATGAGAGAAGGCATTTCGAGATTGGTTTAGCTCCTTCATCGCAGCAAGAGTTGACATTGGTGAGATTTTTGCGACGGAGGGAAAAATACCCGCAGCACTCAACTGGCTAGTGATTTTCTCAATGTTCTCAAGCCTTTTTGCGACGCTATCCGTGAATAAATCCTTAAATTTCAGCGGGTCTGCGACAGGAATATTTCGATGACGGCATTCAGCCACGGCTAGCGCATGAAGGACATCAATGACTGACTCCCAAGTATCACGAAGAAAATGCAAACGTTGTAAGTCACTCTCGTATCCATTCTCAAATCGATAGAAATAGTAAGCAATTGGAGATGGAAATCGATTGAATACAGATTCTTTTATTCCTTCTTCACGCTGTTGTGTAAAGTCCGAAAATGCAGCTTCATAAGTAGTTGGACTCATGGTGAAAAGAACAAAACTTGGTCTTGGTTGATAACCCAGAATATCGAGTGTTTCGTCTGATTGTTCTGAGTATTGTTCATCTAACCATTCATTGTACGTCGGACAAGCCTCATAATTGTTAGGATCAAGCTGAAGCTTCATATGGTTAGGCTCCGACGATGCGTTCAGCATCCGGCACACGTAGTTCGCCGGAGATGAGCTTGGGTAGTAAAGTGTCTCGGAGTTGAGCGAGCGACTGTGAACTCCGTTCTTTATCTGCCATCCCTATAAGCATTGGGCTGACTAGTCGTGAAAACTCTTTGATAAGTTGTTGTTCAACCCGTAAAACCTGTGTAGCAGATACAATATCTGGGCGAACGGCAGGGTATGCCCCACCATCTGCCAAACTCGATAGCCTCTCGATGTTTTCACGTGAAGTAGCGGCAAGATAAACGAATTCGGAGCATTCACGCCTTAATGGCCTGAGAACCGCAAAACCCGTACTGCCGGTCAGCCCTTCTTCAGAGATAAACGCATAGGAGCCATTTCCCGGACGGACGGTGCCGACAATTGTATCCTGAGGGCGTAAAACTCTTTGTGCTCGGCTTGGCGCATTATCAGCTTCGTAGTCCGTTACACATTCAATTCGTCCCCATTTGGTGTTTGAAAGATCGACATATTGAATCTGTTTAGGACGTGTCCGTTTTGTCCAGGATTCTGGATTAAGAGAAGAATATTCCGATAGTGAGGTGATTTCCCATCCCTCTGGAATCTCCCCTATATTCGAATCAACCAACCGGTTGGGGAAAAGGTCGTAGAGATGCGCGGACAGACCGGGAAGAGTTTTGCCGCGCTGCCAGCGTCCTTCCAGCTTGGCGCGTATCGGTTCGAAATCCACGAACCACGCTTTAAACAAAGCGCGAGCCATCGCCTCCAGCGTTTGGTTCTGCTTTTGATTGAGTTCGATCTTGTCGTCTAACGTGCCAAGAATATGGGCGATGGCATGTTGTTCTTTTAATGGAGGGACATTGATAATTGCCCGCTTAAAGTCCTTAAGAATTACACGGGGAATTGCTGCTCCAGAAATGAACTCTGACTTTAGATACTCAATTGTTCTTGAGGAAGAAAGATGTTGCTTCAAAAATTCAGGGACGAGTTTTTCAGGGTCAGGTCGGAGAATAGCGACCGATGACAATAAGACTGCATCCAAAGGTTTCTTCACGAGACATGTCGTATCGAGTGCGCTATTTCCGTCTTTTGCAATAAGGACATCACCAACTTGTGGCTGGCAACCTTGTTTTACAAGAAAATTAAAATCAGATTCGGAAATATGTCTGGCATCTTTAAGTTCGACTCCAAACCGGGTTAAATCCTTTACAGAGGCCATCTTTTTGCCAAATTCTACTGATGGAGGGCTACTATGAGCCCCATCAGTAATTTTTAAACACAGCTCGCCAAGCGGTGCTGTTGACCATTCATTCGCCATACCCAAGCTCCTTTAGGTTAGCCTCAATAGCTTCATCCAGTTTGGCTGCTTGCGCCAATTGTCCGCGCCAACGCTTTGACAGCCGTGCCATTTTCTCCTCGAAAGGCTCGCTATCATCCTCTTGTTCCGCAGCTCCTACGTAGCGCCCTGGAGTAAGCACATGGCCGTGCTTACGGATATCATCCAGTGATACCGACTTGCAGAAGCCAGCTATGTCTAAGTACTCACCCGTACCTTCCTCCCCACGCCAGGCGTGGTAAGTATCGGCGATCTTCTGAACTTCCTCGTCGGTGAGTTCGCGACGAGTGCGATCCACCAGCACACCTAGCTTGCGAGCGTCGATGAATAGCACTTGCCCGCTCCGGTCACGCAGGCCCTTCTCGGAGTTCTTATTCCGTGTCAGGAACCACAGACAAGCAGGGATTTGCGTGGAGTAAAATAGTTGCCCTGGTAACGCTACCATGCAATCTATGGCATCAGCTTCGAGCATCGCCTTGCGGATGTCGCCTTCACCGGATTGGTTAGAGCTCATTGAGCCGTTAGCCAGTACCACTCCCGCTGTACCATTAGGCGCAAGGTGGTGGTAAATATGCTGTAGCCACGCGTAGTTGGCATTGCCCACAGGTGGCACACCAAATTTCCAACGCACGTCTTCACGCAGGCGATCACCGCCCCAGTCGGAGATATTAAACGGCGGGTTGGCGAGAATGTAATCGGCCTTGAGATCACGCAGTTCATCCTTGTGGAAACTGCCTTCGTTATTCCAACGAATGTCGGAGTCAATGCCGCGCACAGCTAAGTTCATCTTGGCAAGCCGCCAAGTAGTATAGTTAGACTCTTGGCCGTAAATCGCAATATCGCCAATACGGCCGCCGTGCTCATACACAAACTTTTCGGATTGCACGAACATGCCACCTGAGCCGCAGCACGGATCGTAAACACGACCTAAGTAGGGCTCGAGCATTTCAACCAGAACGCGCACTACAGAACGCGGGGTATAAAACTCGCCGCCACGCTTACCTTCGGCTCCTGCAAACTGGCTGAGGAAATACTCATACACACGTCCGAGTATGTCCTTGGAACGATCTCCTTCCTCATTGAGAGCGATACCGGATATCAGGTCAATTAATTCACCCAACATTACTTTATTGAGTGCTGGGCGCGCGTAATCTTTAGGAAGCACCCCCTTGAGCGACTCGTTGTCTTTTTCGATGGCGCGCATCGCATCGTCGATCAAGGTACCAATTGTGGGCAGTTTGGCGTAGGCCTGCAAATGTGCCCAGCGCGCCTCTTTCGGCACCCAGAACACATTATCCGCGAGGTACTCGTCTTTGTCTTCGGCTGCCTGTGCGTCTTCCTCTAGCAGAGCCTTATGTTTGGCTTCGAAGGCATCAGAGATGTACTTCAGGAAGATGAGTCCAAGCGCAACGTGTTTGTAGTCTGATGGCTCCATATTGCCACGCAGTTTGTCAGCGGCCTTGAAAAGATCGGCCTCGAAACCAAGGTTGCCCCCATTACTATTTTTGGGTGTGTCATTCTGTGCCATCGTTATTTATCCTTTATATAATGTCTTTGCTGCCGGGGGGTGATAACCCGGAGCCAGCTTGGCGTTCTCTACACCGTACAATGCCAGCGGATCTCTAAGCCAGAGGCGGTACTGTTCTTCTTTAAGGTGGTAGTCAGGCGAGCAGTCTACGCACCAGTACAGCAGCATATAGCCTGCTACCGCAGCACGCACACGTAAACGGATTGAACCGTTAGCCATCCCGTAATCCATCTTGATAATTTCAGGGTGTTTAAGGCGAGGATGCGGCACTAAGTCCAGCTCGACGATGCGCATCCATTGGATGTCATTGTCCGCTTGTTCATTGGCCTGCGCCTCCTCATTGAGCAAGCTCGGTGCTTCGATACGTGTAAGGACGAAATCGCGGAACTCGCTGCTTTTCCGATCAAAGGCACGAACGTGCCAGCGTAAACCAGTATCAACTAAGGCTAATGGCACGATGACCCGTTCGGACTCACCACTGCTCATTGAGTGGTAACGGATAGCGACTGGTTTTTTGGTATGGATTGCACGGCAGATTGGAGCAAGCACATCCATCTTGGGGGGGCTCAAAGTGGTGGGTGATTCGCAAGGTAACATTGGCTGCGATTCACCATTTATGCCATCACCGAAGCCTAGAGCCAGTGCCGATAGCACGCGATGTGAAGCGTGGTTAAACAACGGGGAAAAGGCCAACCCAATGCGGTAAATCTTATGGCTACCATCGAAAGTGATGTTCTGTGGCGCGATATCCCTATACAGCGCTAGATCGCGTGTAGCCCCCGCAGGTGCCACACCGAAACGTTCGATTAGGTCGGGACGGCCAATCACACCGAAGAAGTAAAGCCGGAAATCGATATAGGCAAGTCGCTCGCGTTGGGCAAGACTTAAATCCTCGACATGCTGAGAGGATGTGCTAACCATGCGCGCAGGCCAAAAGAGAAGAAAGTTTATTTCTGTAACTCATACCACCCCCCCGAGGATGTAATCAAATTGATGATATCATGCGCTGGAATTTGTATATCTTCAAGACCTTTGATAATTTAGTAAATTAAACACTAAACTGGCCCATCTCTTCCCACTTCCTAAAGTAGATCACCGTCTTGCACACAGGACACTTTTTCTCATCACGAAAACCCGTCTTACGGATGACTCAATGCCAGTAACGTATCCGCAATAGAGCAAGAAGCTCATACGGGAGCTTTTTCTAGGCATGAAGTCGGGCCTGAGTTTTGGCGCTTTTCTCCAGATAATCACAAGGGGTCATATGCACTAGTGTGATTCAGGATTCGATACGTTTAAAGCAGGCTTTCTGGCTGAGAGTGTCGGGATAAAAGGCTCCCTGGCAGTGGCACAGATGGCAGGTGTTACGCTGACCATATCAGGCTTGGCCTGTGTTGCACGCACCAGATGACCTTCGCTATTGAACTCGAGGGTTGTATCTGAGTTACGTAGTACGGTTTGGAGTATTGCTAGTGCTGCGGATGCCCAAGGCAGAGACTGAAACTGAAGGGCTCCGGGGCATAGCTCACCTACGGCAAGCAATCAATGCGCGGACTCATATTGGTTTATAACTATTTTCAGAACTAAATCATTTTCGTGAGCAGCAGATATTCCTTTTCTGACAATGCGTAATGCGACAGGTTTTGTCGTTTTTTTGATGATGACTTCGCTTTGGAATCAACTAATTAATTTACATTTCATAGTGTTAGATAGCAGTAGTCATCCCCACCATTTTTTCAATTCACTCCACTTTGGTACGACATAACGTGTCGAACCAGTACGTCATAATCTCCCATATCAATATCTGGTTATTTTGGGAGTTCAGGACTGTTCTCACCATGAAAACACAACATGATCATTATGACCGCCTGTCCGTCAGGTTATCGGTCATTATCAGCCGGTTACTGGCTGGCCAATCCTTGGAGCTCAAAGCACTGGCAAATGAGTTTGGTGTTTCAGAGCGCACTCTACAGCGGGATTTTCAGCAGCGTCTAATCCATTTGGATCTTGAACATTCCAGTGGCTGCTATCGACTTATGCGGCGAACGGGTCGAGAGCATTTGCCCAATACCTTTGCGTTTATCCTCAACTCTGGGATTTCGGGGATAATTCCGGCTCAAAACCGCAGACTAATCAGGCTGATTACCAGCAGTTCTGGTGGCTCTCCATGCCTTATCGGGCATGGAGGGCTGCCATCGCCAATCACCCAGACTACCTACTTTCTGGAACTTGCTGAAGCTATCCGTGACTACCGGGCAGTCACGCTATTAGTCAATGGTAAGAGCTACGAAGGAGTGGCTCCTCGCCGCCTGATCTTCCAGTCCAGAAACTGGTTTCTTGTAGCTACTCGGGCGAGAAAGCTACAGGTGTTTCGCATGGAAGACGTTAACGCTGTGACTGTTCTTGACACCTCTTTTCGCAGAAAGCCTGAACTTGATGCACTCACCGCCAGTGAGGAGTTTATTTCGGCTCTTCCTCACTTTCGTTTCATCAGCGACGTTATTCAGACCTTCAGAGAGTAACTGGCAACGTTCATTTCAATATAAGCAAGGAGACCTCTATGGATGACTCGTTAAAGGGGGAAGGCCGGATGATTACTGATGCTAATGGCATTACCAGAAGAGAAGGGGGGATTTCGGGAATATGGGGCAATATGTTTAATGATAGCAACGGGGTAAAAGCCGACAGCCCGCCTCTTATACCTGACATTAGGGATATTCTCGATGTTTTCCCTCAGTCGCTGCGGGAAAGTCTGGTGAACAAAATCAGTGATGCCATCGACTATGAACCCGTGATTGGCGTTATGGGAAAAACCGGTGCCGGAAAGAGCAGCGTATGTAATGCGTTGTTTCAGGGGGAGGTGTGTACGGTCAGCGACGTTGAGGCCTGTACGCGGGAGGCTCAGGAGCTGCGCATACGCTTCGGCAAACGTTCGCTAAAGATAATCGATATCCCTGGTGTCGGTGAGAATGCTTTACGGGATAAAGAGTACGAAGATCTTTACCGTACTTTGCTTCCCTCACTGGATCTCATCCTTTGGGTGATAAAAGGTGATGATCGAGCTTTTTCTGCGGATGAGCATTTCTACAACAATGTCCTGCTGCCTGCAGGTGGTGGTGAGCGCGTTTTGTTCGTCCTCAACCAGGTGGATAAAATCGAGCCCTTCCGTGAGTGGGATACACAGCTGCATCTGCCGTCCCCAGCACAGTGCATCAACATCGAAAAGAAAGAAGCCTACATTACTGAACGATTTGGCTTTACGCACTATCCGGTGATCCCCATTTCCGCCGATGAGGGCTACAACATCCTTCGTCTGGTCGAAACGATGATCCGCGCTTTGCCCGATCGGGCTAAAAGCAGCACCGCCTCGCAGTTTAAGGAAGAGTTCAAAACCGAAAAGGTAAAGACGGAGGCGAAAGGCGGCTTTGCCAGCGTGATCTCCGGGATACTTGACGACGTTATTGATTCTGTTCCGTTACCAAAGCCCGTCAAAGAGCTTGCCCGTAAGGGGAAAGATAAGGTTATCGAGTGGACGGGTAACGTCTGGGACCATTTTTTTGGATAAGGAAAATATGTAATGAAACCACTGATTATTCCTGCACTGCTGATAGCGTTATTTGCTGCTCAGTCTGCTCATGCAGGTGGCGGTTACGACCTGCAATGCCAGCTTGAAAACGGTGAGCAAATGACGCTCAGCCATGCCAGTGATACCGTTTATATCAGTTTTGAAAAACTAGGCGGTGACGCCGAAGAGGGCGGCTCCGTCATTAAACTGGACATCCCCTCCGGTGAGGCGAAACAGACTGTCATCGCTAAATCAGAGGCGGGAACCGCTTCTTTCACGCTGCGTGGCGAAAATGAAGATATTGAAGGCTCTGTAGCGCTCAATTATTCTGAATATGACGGTACAGGGGATGCTTATTACACGGTCATGAATTCACTGGGGCAGGAAACCAGCACCGTATCCTGCAAACCCGGTACGATTAACATTTCCAGGAGCCTCCTTCAGAACGGTATTCATGGCGTGGGTAACCAGCAGGCTAATAAACCTGCATCCTCTCAGCAACAGCAGGTACAACAACCGACGACGCCACCGTTTAAAGTGCAGTTTGGCAGCGCCGTCAGCAATGAAGGCTGGAATACTAAATATGGTGTTATTCAACTCACTATCACTGATGACAACGTGGTACTGAAATCCATTCTGGTTAACCGGGGGAACTGTAAAATGGAGAGCGTTGGTAACAGAACTCTGCCAGCCAAATATAAATTCGGTGATGTGGCCACGTTCAAATATATGAAATGTGATCGTATTATCGAAGCCAGTATTGCGACCGATTCCGGTAGCTGGACCTTTAATAATTAAATTTAACTATGGTAAGTCCGGGGAGTAAGTGTCAGTCAATTATCCGACACTTCCCCCTTTTAATTATGTTTAACCCCGCTGGGATGTCATTCATTTCATCCCTACAGTGCCCCTTAACAAATAACGCGCAGCAACAGCCCTGCCAGACATTTACTGACATAGCGCTTGTGTCGGGTTACTGTTTACGGATAAGGCGTGTGGAAGTGGCCTCAAGGGCATTATTTGCGGGATTCTTCTATGCGCTCCATCAGCCAGCGCCTGACATCACTTTCCCGCCAGCGGGAACTGCGGCCAAACTTGATGGGTCTCGGGAACAGACCGTCCTTAATCAGCTTGTAGAACCACTTATCGGTTAGGCCCGTAAATGTGGTGATAAATACCATGTCCACTAGCTTATCGTTCATCAGCTCGGTCTCGGGTGTCGGAAGATTGTTCATGACGATTGTCCTTCTGTCTTTGAGTGGGTAAAAGACAGGAGCCGCAGAACTAACCTGTTGATTTAAGGCCATGTTGCGTGCTCCGTCATTACAATCACTTCTCCGGTAATAAATTACTTTTCGCTTTGGCCTTATACTGACTACAGCCAAAATTACGCTCACCGTCGTCATTTTCTTTGGAGCGTTTTTTGGCGAGATAGCAGATACGGTTTAGGTAATTCATATAATCCGGGGAGTCAGTTCCCTGTCTGCGGTTTAACTCAAACACCCCGGGCAGCCAAAAGCGAACGTTCTCTTGTGTTCCAGCCCGTAGCTTCAAAGCATGGTGCCATGCTTTGACAGCCATCATCAGCAGAAATCCTCTCGCCTTTCCATTCATGTCCCTTGCCAACATCGACTTAGTGAACACCTCACGGTTAACCAGCAGCACCAAGTGATAATGTTTATTGCCATTAATTTCACCGAACTCTCTGGCCCATGCGTAATACACCGGGCAAGGGTATAGGCGTTTACCTTCCCTGCTGCGTTTTTTCAGATAAGCGGCAATCTGCGCTTTCAGTGAGGCAATAAAACGGGTTATCACCGCAGATTCGTGGCCCTTATGTTGGTTATGCTGCGGCAGGTATAGATCCAGCCCGAAGGCTAATACACGGGCATGCTCATTCATCACGAAGGCTGTCAGCGCTTCCAGACGCTGCATATGGTAGGCATTCTTCTCGCGGTTACTTTCTTTGAGTATCATTTCCGGACTCTCATGTAGTTGGAGACATATCCATGAGTGCCTCAGTAACTTTTAATGCAGGTACAGGACGAGCAAAGAAAAAACTTCCTCACTCTACTACTGGCTTTAGCCTCTGATGGTAGCAAACTCCCTTTCTTGACGGTGCTATACCCCCTTTCCGATGATTCTCTGTATACCCTATATCTGTAAGGTTCTGTTCATACTGTAGAGAGCAACTATAAACATATAATTGGTACCGGCAGTAAAGAATCACTGATATCGCCACCTGTCACCCCGTATACCCCTGCGGTATCGGGTTTCTGGCTGTTATTACTCCCCTTCATTCGGTCTAAAACCACTCTTAAGTTATCCCGGCACGCTGACTACGGGCTATTTCTTGCCCGGGTTTGCGGATGAACATTTTACTGCCACTCATGTCACCATGCCGGGTATTGCCGAAAACGGTTGTTTTTGCATGGAATATTCAATTGATTTAAATCAGTTTTTAAAAAGGTGCAGCACTGTTAAAATCTAAAAAGTGCTGCACCTTATAAGGAATGTGTTATGGTAAGTAAAAAAAGGATAACGGTTAATCTTTCCTATCCTGAACTTCATCAAATGATAGTGAGTCTGGCGAAAAGGACGGGTAGTAGTAGTTCAGCTGTTATTCAGGACATGATTTTGGATGCCTTGAAGTACAGGATGGAAAACGATGCACTTTTACCTTCAGGTAAACTGGTGGCGAATAAAAATCTGGTGCCGGAAAGGGTTTTTAATGCGGGTTTTGAAATCAATAACCTGACTATTGATGGAATGGTCAGGGGAACAACCGATGCGTTTCATCGTTTATTTCAAAGAGATAGTTTTATCGAAACGCTTCCTTACATCATGTTTAGTGACGTGCCAAAGCCTGCGGAAGCAATAAACAAGAATGATATACTTAGAAGAGTAATTGCATACCTGCAGACAAAACTTTATGTCCCTGATAATAGTGAATTCAAACCAGCGTTGTTTTTGTTTTTTATCGGGAAAGTAACAGTAAAATATAGACAGCACACCGCTGATGGCCTCGAAGTGAAAATTGATTTTTCATGTAAAGTGATTCCTGTGCACACGAACAGATCAAACGGCGATGAAGCGCTTTTGTTCGATCTGAATAATATTAAGTACAGACCCTTTCATGACATAGCCAAAAAAGGATGGAACAGAAAAAAACATTCACACCAGTTGTATATTAATGGTCTGGAAGGCATGCGTGGGGGCGGTTTTTTTGTCGGGGTTTTGTATGAGCCGCAATCACCAGATGAATTGGTAACCCCATCAGAGGGAGACTTTATTAGCAGTACAGGTCTCAGATATCGATTTTTTAGGCACCCATCAGCTGTTAAAATCATAAAGAATCATTTTCCGAAATCAGTCACTATTGACCCGAATGGAACAACCTACACAGTAAAAGAAAAAACTATACAAGATGTGGACACGCTCAACCGGGCTTTCAGGAAGCAGAATGCTGGCTGGTAATATTTAAATTACAGTCGTTTTTATCTCTGTACTATCCGTGTGATCTTACCCGAATTTTACACAATCCTTTTTCATCGTTCACTTTCAGAAAAGACCATGCCTCACTCTTAGGCATGGTCTTTTTTTCATATCTCAATAAGGAACTAATAATGACACGTTTAGCCAGCCGCTTCGGTGCGGTCAATCTCGTTCGACGCGACCGCCCGCTAACCCGCGATGAACTGGCGCATCATGTGCCGAGTGTATTCAGCGAAGAAAAGCATGAATCCCGCAGCGATCGGTACACATACATTCCGACTATTACCCTGCTTGATAACCTGCAACGTGAAGGTTTTCAGCCATTCTTTGCGTGCCAGACTAGAGTCCGAGACCAGAGCAAACGCGAACATACGAAGCACATGCTGCGTCTGCGTCGCGAAGGCCAGATCACTGGCAAGCAGGTGCCTGAAATCATACTGCTTAATAGCCACGACGGCTCCAGCTCATACCAGATGCTACCGGGGTTATTCAGATCGGTTTGCCAGAATGGACTAATTTGCGGTGATAGTTTTGGAGAGGTACGTGTGCCACATAAAGGCAACGTGGTGGAGAAAGTCATTGAGGGGGCCTACGAGGTGCTCGGGGTGTTTGACCGGGTGGAAGAGAAGCGGGAGGCGATGCAGGCACTTCAGTTGCCCCCTCCGGCACAACAGTCACTGGCACACGCGGCGCTGACCTGGCGCTTTGGCGAAGAACATCAGCCGGTCACCGAATCGCAAATCCTGTCCCCACGCCGCTGGCAGGATGAAAAGCAGGACCTGTGGACCGTCTATAACCGGCTGCAGGAAAACCTGCAAAAAGGCGGGCTGAGCGGGCGTACCGCGCAGGGTAAGCGCAGCCGCACCCGGGTGGTCAGCGGTATCGACGGCGACATCAGGCTCAATCGCGCGTTATGGGTGATGGCAGAGAACATGCTGTCGTTTTTCGGTCAGGGTGCATAACTCCGCACCTGTTACTGACACAAATAGCCCCCCGCGCACCGGACAGATGGCGGGGCTGAAGCGAACCAACACAACGTCGACATGCAGTCGTCTTTCTGCATTCAGCATAGCCTGCTGAAAATACTTCTGCCTCAGACTTCTGGCTGAGGGCCTCCCCTGATTTTCACCTGACACTCACAGGACACCTTTATGACAAATATCCTTCTCACAACGGCATCAGACGCCGGACACAACATCATTACTGCCACACCCGTTGCGGATGCACAGCGGCTCGGCTTCTGGCCGCAGCACTTTGGCACCATCCCGCAGTGGATATTGCTGGAGCCGCGCATCTTCGCGTGGATGGACCGGCTGTGCGCGGACTACCACGGCGGCATCTGGCTGTTCCACACGCTCGGCAACGGCGGGGCGTTTATGGCACCGGAGTCAGATTACAGTGACAAAAAATTGGTCCTGTTCAACGGTATGAATGGTAACAGTGCAGCGCTCAGCTCCGAAGCCGCCGGTATCGCTGCCTGCCTGATGGAATACAGTCACCATGCCTGCCGTACGGAGTGTGTCGCCATGACTGAGCACTATTACCGTCTGCTGGATTACGCTCTTGCGCATCCGGAATGCCGCGCCATTAAGCACATCATTGATTAACCGGAGGGACTGAGATGAACACTGCTCCCGCCCCCACAGTGTCACAGCCCGATATGTTCCCCTCCCCTGAGTCACACCCACCGCCTGCCCGGACCGCATATTCACAACGCACTGTCCGCCGGGCGCTGACTATCCTGGAGCGCCAACTGCGCAAGCCCGGGGCCGCCTTCACCTCCGCCTCTGCCACCCGGGACTGGCTGCGCCTGCAGCTAGCCCGGGAGGAGCGTGAAGTGTTTATGGCGCTGTTTCTGGACAACCAGAACCGCCTCATTGCTCACGAAACGCTGTTCACCGGCACTATTAGCCATACCGAAGTCTATCCGCGCGAGGTGGTGAAGGCGGCGCTGAAACACAACGCCGCTTCCATCATCATTGCCCACAATCACCCATCCGGACTTGCTGAACCCAGTAATGCAGACCGCCATATCACGGCGCGTCTTAAGCAGGCGCTGGACCTGATGGATGTCCGCCTGCCCGACCATCTGGTCATCGGGGGAATGGACATCGTTTCCTTTGCCGAACGTGGCTGACTTTAACAGGAGAGTACGTCGATGAAAATCATCAGCAAACGTCAGGCGATGGCGATATACCGCCGGCATCCGCAGTCCCGGCTGTTTCGTTACTGCACCGGGAAATACGCCTGGTCCGGCAGCATCTGTCATTACCACAACCGGGAAGTGCAGGACATCTCAGGGGTACTGGCGGTCTTTGCCGAACGCCGTCAGGACCGCGATGGCCCGTACGTTGTATTGCGCAGCGTCACGCTCAATTAACCGTAGCGAAAGAGGCTTACATGAATGACAAAAACTTAACGAACACTCAGGGTCATACCCCGCCGTGGTGGGGACTTAACCCCACCGTCACGCCGTGCTTTGGCGCACGCCTGGTACAGGAAGGCCAACGCCTGCACTACCTGGCTGACCGGGCCTGCATCACCGGCAACTTCAGCGAGGCAGATTTGCGCCATCTCGACCAGGCATTCCCGCTATTAATGAAGCAGATGGAATTAATGCTGGTTTCCGGCGAGCTCAGTCCCCGCCACCCGCACTGCATCACGCTGTATGCGAAAGGCCTGACGTGCGAGGCCGACACCCTGGGCAGCTGTGGCTACGTGTATCTCGCGATTTATCCGACACCCGCCAGCAGCGTCACCCGTTAATCCTGTCCCCTGACCCCATATTCTTTTCAGCACGACTTCATTCAGGAGCATTTCCTTATGCAAACCTTATCCGCTATCCCGGCGTGGGAGACACTGCCACGCCCGACGCCCGCTGAAATCTGGCAGCAACTTCTTACGTATCTGCTGGAACACCATTACGGCCTCAAACTTAACGACACACCATTCCATGACGATGCAGCAATCCTGGAGCATATCGAGGCGGGAATCACGCTTGCCGATGCGGTGAATTTCCTCGTGGAGCGTTATGAACTTGTGCGTACTGACCGTAAGGGATTCACTTGGCAGGAGCAAACACCATTCCTGACCGCCTCCGATATTCTCAGAGCCAGGCGAGCTACCGGATTAATAAATACTTAAATTCTTCGAGCTTCATTCCTGATTATTACCTCTGAACTTCCCACCTTTTTTATTCATCGCATAATGCGCCTGCCACTCCCGGCAGGCGTGTTTGCTTTTATGGACGATTAACGATGCAAACAGAACCCGACGTGTTGACGGAAGACAATGAACTCATCCTTTCGACCAATATCGAACGTGTAGTCACTGGTCGCGATTCCGCACTTAAACAGATTGAACAACTGATTCAGCAACTTGATGCCATTTCACGGCTGACCTCAGAAATTGGCGGTGGCACAGCGCAAGACTGGGCGATGAAAGTCGGGCACCGCTACGACAGCTGGATGACCGAAACGGTGGATAAAGCGATGCCTGCCGTCACCCGCAATATTGACCGCAGTATCTGGCGAGATTTGATGCTGAAGTCCGGCATGATGGCCTTGATGGATGCGCAGGCTCGTGACCAGTGGCATAAGAACCTGGAGGAGGGGGATCTACCTGCTATCAGCGAGGCGAATATCCTCAGCACCTTTGAGCAGTTACATTTGAATAAAATGGATGTCTTTGAACGCGGGATCATCAACGTCTTCAAAGGCCTGTCGTGGGATTACAAAACCAACAGTCCCTGCAGCTTCGGTAAGAAAATCATCGTCAACAATCTGGTGACGCATAACCGCTGGGGCTTTAGCCTTAACTGGGGTTGGCGACGGGATCAGTTGGCAGACCTGGAGAGAATGCTATTTCTGCTGGATGGTAAACCCATCCCTGATAACCGGGGTGATATCTCCACCCGGTTGATGGAGCATATCCGGGATAATCCGGCTAAGGACGTTTACGAAGATGAGTTCTTCCGCATTCGTTACTATCAAAAAGGCACTGCGCACTTGGCCTTCAAGCGTCTGGAGTTGATTGAGCGAATGAATGACATCATTGCGAAACACTTTCCGGGAATGCTGGCTTCGAGATGACGGGTGGACTGATGTTGTCAACGCCGCAGGTAGCTATAGTTGATGCATAGCGCCAGAGATATGCTTGATTGTGATCATCTTCGAGGTAACTCTTGCCCCGATTCGAGTCCCAAAATCAACGATTTAATGTGTTGGTATCGATGTTGGTACATTATCTAAATGTTATTTTTTATTTATTTTAAATCAAATTGTTAATCATTATGTGCGAGTCCGGCCTTCGCACTCATCCCCTATACACTTCCCTCCGATGCCACTCCACAAACCCCTCCCCTGGATAATTCCCTTTCACCATCGGCAGTGCTATCTGCTTCCCGGCGAAATCCCAGAACAGTCTTCCTACAATCCCATTCCCGTTGCCATTTATCGCCTCGGACACCAGAACCCGCAAACTGTCATCCAGCCCAATCGATCCCTTATCAAACGCTTTATGATGAATTGCACATAGCGCCAGCCCGTTCGGGATTTCACACGGCCCGCCAAACTGTTTCCACTTGATATGCGCGGCTTCAAGCGCAACGGAGGTGTTATCATGTCGCATGTTGAATCCGCAGATTGCACATTCATAGTTATAGGCGCGAAGCACTTGCTGGCGAAACAACGGATCGCGAACCTTACGGATCTGTTGAATATCAAAACCCATCTCATCTGCGATCTCTTCCTGGATGCTTTCCGGGAAATGCGCCTCAAGGATCTTCTGTGCCAGCGAGCCGATCAGCTTCTTGTTCTTTCTCAGTAGCGCATAGTGTTCTTCATCAAAACCGCCAGCGACCTTATGTTCAACAAGCTCTTTTACCGGTGGTTGTTTGCTGCCAGTGGTGGAACAGAGTTCACTGTTCTCAAGATCCCAGAATCCATCCCCTTTGAGCCGCCAGAAGGGCATGTTCGGGTAATGTTCTTTCCTGTCTGGACCAAAGCGTTCTAACAGGCTTAGCAGTTGAGCATGTACCTCGGTACCGTAGTCAAACAGACGTGCATGCCCCTGCTGATAGTTTGCCAGCACGTACAGAAGCAATAAGGGTTTATGCGGCGCACGTTGTTCGCCCTTGCGCCAGATGGTGATGTTGGCAATTGCCTGTTCGAGTGTTTTGCTGGAAGCCATCG
>Ga0308165_1001972_pt1 | contig 26523 bp, 25 predicted proteins | sample PhyWR2_FD_201032 | JGI IMG/M metagenome (GOLD analysis project Ga0308165, IMG submission 201032) | Phyllosphere microbial communities from UC Gill Tract Community Farm, Albany, California, United States - DLSLW.R2 | ecosystem: Host-associated > Plants > Phyllosphere > Unclassified | place: USA... | reverse complement strand
CGGAATGACGCTTGCTTACTATGACCGGAAAACGCAGAGTATTATCCGGATAGACTAGGAAAGTGTTACCTATGTTCCCGGTCTAAAGTGTTACCTATGTATCCGGTCGTACAGCAGCGCCGCCGGGAGCGGCTCGCTGCAAATCCCGGCGGCGCTGCGCTTGGCCGGGCTACACCTCTTCCCCAAAACGTCACCGAACCGCCATACAACCGACACATCCCCCTTCTACTGTCACAGAAAGACACAGGAGGAGCCGCTATGTTTAGTCTCGACACTGTCATCGATGACCTGTGGCCTCAGGCGAGGCCGACCCCGTGGCAAAAGAAAATCCTCAAAAGATTGATGCATGAGGAAGAGTTCCAACAATTCGCGGCGCGTCACTCCCATCTGAAGGGGCTGGATACGGTCGAACAGATACTCGAACATCTGAATATTCATTGCGCAATTCCAGTCCATTGTCTGGAACAGATCCCGGAACATGGCCCACTGGTTATTATCGCCAACCACCCTACCGGCACGCTTGATGGGCTGGCTTTGCTCTACGCCGTCTCCCGCGTCCGCCGCGATGTGAAAGTCGTGACCAACCGAATGCTGAACCACCTCGAACCGCTAAAATCGCTGTTTATTCCGGTCGATAATATCAATGGTCGCACGGCCAAATCTGCGCTACAGAAAATGGACAGCCAACTGCAAAGCGGCGGCGTGCTGATCTTCTTCCCTGCTGGCGAAGTCTCGCGGCTCACCCGTCGCGGTATTCGCGATAAAAAATGGCACTCCGGCTTTATTAAACTGGCCGCCAAATATCGCACACCGCTGCTGCCTGTCTGGATTGATGCCCGCAACAGCGCCCTGTTTTACGCCAGCGCGCTAATGTCGCCAAATCTGCCGCTGTTGCTATTGGTGCAGCAGATGTTCCGTCGTCGCAACGGAAATTTACCGGTGACAATAGGCCAGCAGATTGCCTGGTCATCCTGGTTTACCCCGCAGGCGACACCCCGTGAGATGGCCGATAAATGCTACCGTCACTTACAGTTACTGGCGAAAGGAGTGCCGGGAGTCTTTAAAACCGAGAGCGCCATTGCCCGCCCTGAACCTCGCGCGTTACTCAAGCGTGAACTCAATCAGGCGGAATGTCTGGGCCAAACGACGGACGGTAAGGTTATCTATCTGTGGCAACGTAATGGTCAAGAAGACGCGCCGCTGCTGTGCGAACTCGGACGTCTGCGAGAAGTCGCCTTCCGCGCCGTGGGCGAAGGCAGCGGCAAACGTCGTGACGTTGATTCCTATGATGACGACTACCTGCACCTGATTCTGTGGGATGAAGAGGATCTGGAAATCGTGGGCGCTTACCGTTTTATGCCCACCGCCATGCAGCGAGAAAAGCGCGGGCTTGCGGGGATCTACAGTGCCAGTCTGTTTCATTACGACGCGCGCATGGACGATATTCTCCAGCACGGTATCGAACTGGGGCGCAGCTTTATTCAGCCGCGCTACTGGGGGCGTCGCGGGCTGGACTATCTGTGGTCAGGCATCGGCGCGTATCTGGCGCGTTATCCACACTATCGCTACCTGTTCGGCCCGGTCTCTATTTCCGGTGGTTTACCGCCGGGGGCTCGAGATTTACTGGTCGCCTTCTACCGTTTGTGGTTCCCAGCAACGCACCCGCTGGCAGAATCGCGCCGCCCCTATCCGGCATCGTTACCGGACGTACTGGCGCAATTCGGCGGTGAGGATTATGGCGAAGATTTAATCCGTCTGAAATCGCTGCTCGGCAACCTCGGCTGCGGCATTCCCCCACTCTACAAACAGTATTCGGAAGTATGCGAGCCGGGCGGCGTGCAGTTTATCGATTTTGGCAGCGACCCGGATTTTAACAACTGCGTGGATGGCCTGGTGTTGGTGGATTTAACGTTTCTTAAAGCTAACCGTTATCAACGGTATATTGGGGTGCATTTAACTATCCCGCAATCAGCATAAATGCCTCACCAGCCAACAAATATGCCCGAATGTAGCCCGGCCAAGCGCAGCGCCGCCGGGACTATCCCGCAATCAGCATAAATGTCTCGCCAGCCAACAAATATACCCGAATGTAGCCCGGCCAAGCGCAGCGCCGCCGGGATCTCACCCAGCACGATAATAGGGTTTATCCCCCAGAATCGTCGCCCGATGCATAATCCGCCGCTGCGGCAGATAATCAGCATTCGCATAATGCTGCGTCACACGATTATCCCAAATCGCCACATCATTCGGCTGCCAGCGCCAGCGCACCTGAAACTCCGGTTTGGTGATATGCGCAAACAGGAAGCTCAGCAGCGCCTCGCTCTCCTTCTCCGTGACATCGACAATTCGGGTGGTAAATCCTTCGTTGACGAACAGCGCCTGCTTACCGCTTACCGGATGGGTTCGCACCACCGGATGCAGTAACGGCGGGTTCTTCGCCACCGCGTCCAGCCAGCGCTGATGCTCTTCTTCGGTTTTACGGTACTTATATTCCTGGAATGATTTACGGAAATCATGTTCAGCATGCAGACCGTTCAGTAGCGCTTTAAACGGCTCGGAGAGCGCATCATAGGCCGCAATACCGCTGGTCCACAACGTATCCCCGCCGGTTGATGGCAGCTCTTTCGCCGCCAGAATCGCCCCAGCGGGTGGCGTGTCGATAAAGGTCACGTCGGTATGCCAGTTGTCGTTATCCGGCGGGTTATCGTCATGGGTATCCAGCACGATAATCTCTTCCACGCCCGGAGCATGCGGGTAAACCGGGTGGATGTGCAGGTCGCCAAAACGCAACGCCAGCGCGCGCTGCTGCTCCGGGGAAATCAGTTGTTCGCGCAGGAACACCACCTGATGACGCAACACCGCGTGATACAGCTGTTCAAACTGGTTGTCGCTCAGTGGGCGGGTAAGATCCGCACCGCTTATCTGCGCGCCGATATACGGCCCCAGCGGGGTAATGGCCAGACGTTCACTCATTGTACTTCTCCATGCCAGGGGGTCAGACGGCGCTGTAGCGCACGCAGCCCTAATTCCAGACCAAAAGCGATAATCGCGATCACCGCAATCCCTGCCAGCACCACGTCAGTGGCTAAAAACTCCCCGGCGGATTGCACCATAAAACCTAACCCCCGGGTGGCAGCGATAAGCTCAGCGGCCACCAGCGTTGACCAGCCCACTCCTAAGCCGATGCGCAGCCCGGTTAAAATCTCCGGCAGCGCGCCGGGCAAAATCACCAGCCACAATACCTGTGCTCGATTCGCCCCCAACGACTGGGCCGCGCGGATCCGCACCTGCTGAGCACTTTTCACTCCCGCCAGCGCCGACATAGCGACAGGCGCAAAAATCGCCAGATAAATCAGCAAGATCTTCGATGTCTCACCAATACCAAACCAGATAACCATCAGCGGCAGATAGGCCAGCGGCGGCACCGGGCGGTATAGTTCGATCAACGGGTCGAGGATCCCGCGCACCGTCGGGCTTAATCCCATGGCAATGCCTACGGGGATCCCGACGATCGTCGCCGCCAGCAGTGCCACGACGATCCTGCCAAGACTTGCCGCCAGATGCTGCCACAACGTGGCATCCATAAACCCTTGCGCGCTGGCAATGGTCAGCAGTTTTTGCAGCACCTGTCCAGGTGCGGGCAGAAACAAGGGATTGATAAGCGCTGCCGCCGTCACTGCCCACCAGATAGCCAGCAGCACCGCAAGCGTTGTCAGACTCAGCGTCAGATGACGGGAGAGCGGCCAGCGCAGCTTGAGCGTGCGCTGGCGCGGTTTGTCGTTAATCACCACGCTCATGAGAAGGCCTCCCGTTGTTCAAACACCCGGCTCAGCACGTACTCGCGCTGTTCAATAAAGCGCGGGTCGGATTTAATGCTGCGGCAATCTTCCCCGGCAATAAAGCGACGGGCGAAGTCAAGCGGCAAGCGCTCCAGCACCCGTCCCGGCCCCGGCGACAGCAGTACCAATTCGGTCGCCATAAAAATGGCTTCCTCGATGTCGTGGGTAATCAGCAGCACCTTTTTGCCCGTTTCGTGCCACAGTTTCAGCAGCAGAGTCTGCATCTGCTCGCGGGTAAAAGCATCGAGCGCGCCAAAGGGCTCATCCAGCAGCAACTGCGGATTAGCCGCCAACGCGCGAGCAATACCCACTCGCTGGCGCTGGCCGCCGGAAAGTTGCCAGATAAACCGCTTTTCAGCCCCCTCCAGCCCCACCTTTTTCAGCATCTGCGCCGCGATGTCCCGGCGCTCCGCTTTATTCACACCGGCAAGCTGTAAGCCCAGCGCCACGTTGTCCTGCACATTACGCCACGGCAACAGCCCTTCATTCTGGAAGACCACGCCGCGATCGGCCCCCGGGCCTTCAATACGCTTACCGTCAAGAGTGATGCTGCCGTGCTGATAAGGCACAAATCCGGCCACCAGGTTCAGCAGGGTGGTTTTGCCACACCCGGACGGCCCGAGCACCACCAGCAGTTCACCGCTGTCCAGCGTGAGATTGATATCCGCCAGCGCTGGTTTACCGCCGTAGTCGGCAAAAAGATGCGAGATTTGCAGCATCACGGCCCCCTTATTTCACAAAACGGTCGGTGACATACTGGCTGTAGTCGGTTGCCACATCCGGCACTTTGCCCTGCTCTTTGAGGAACTGTGCGGTATCGACAATCGCTTTGTTAACCGGGCCATTCAGCGCCTGCGCCTGCTGCTCGGCGGTGAGATAGGTATTGCCTTTCACCAGCCCCGGCACGTCCGCTTCAGGTACGCCGCTCAGGCGTGACAGCTTGCTGATGTTCTCTGGCTGCGCCAGCCATTTATCGGGGTTATCGATATAACCCCGTTGGGCATCAATGGCGCTTTTAGCGAAGGCTTTTACCACCTCAGGATGTTTTTCCGCGAAGTCTTTACGCACCACCCAAACGTCCAGCGTTGGCGCGCCCCACTCACCGACTTTCGCCGAGTCGGTCAGCACGGTGCCGTCTTTTTCCAGCTCATTAACCGCTGGCGCCCAGACATAAGCCCCGTCGATATCCCCACGCTGCCAGGCGGCGATAATCGCCGGTGGCTGGAGGTTAAGAATCTGTACCTGACCGGGCTTAATGCCCCAGTGTTTTAGCGCAGCCAGCAGGCTGTAGTGAGTGGTCGAGATGAACGGCACAGCGATGCGTTTACCGATTAAATCTTCCGGTTTGGTGATGGCTTTTTTCACCACCAGCGCTTCGGAATTACCTAACTGTGAGGCTAGCAGGAACACTTCAATCGGCACCTTTTGACTGGCGGCAACCGCCAGCGGGCTTGAACCGAGGTTACCAATCTGTACGTCACCGGAGGCCAGCGCTCGGACGATGCTGGCGCCGCTATCAAACTTGCGCCAGTCCGGTTTAGCACCACTTAATTTTTCGAAGGTGTTGTCCGCCTGCGCCACCTTGGCCGGTTCGGCTGAGGTTTGGTAGGCGATAGTGACGTCCACGGCCTGAGCCTGGAAAGTTAACAGCGCCAGCGTGGCGGCGATAAGGGTGAAACGCGATGCGATTGCCATAATATCCTGCTCCCATGTCTTGTTATGGGTGCAGTATTTCCGGCGCGGGGTATTTGATAAAGGAATTAAAAATGCTTGTTAATGCCAATTCGTTTTTAGAAAAAAAGTGGCAAAAGATAGTTGGGGGATGGGATTTCTCCCGGGTAAACCCGGCGGCGCTGCGCTTGGCCGGGCTACATTTATGCGTATTTGTAGCCCGGCCAAGCGCAGCGCCGCCGGGGAAATACAGAATCAACAATGCGCTTTCAGCGCCGCAATATCCTTCGGTGTCGTGCGACAGCAACCGCCAATCAGCTTCGCCCCCGCCGCCAGCCACTGCGGCAGATAACCCTCAAGCGTGGCACAGGCTTCGCCGTGATGATGCCAGGTTTTCGTCACCGCATCATAATGCTCGCCTGAATTGGGATAAACCACCAGCGGCAGCGGCGTCTGGCTGTGCAGATACGACAGCGCATCCGTGGTGTTTTCCAGCGCGATACAGTTAACCCCTACCGCCACAATCTGCGGATAATCCGCCAGCAGCGCCAGCACATCGCACAGCGGCGTACCATCGCTAAGATGCTGCGAGTCACGCAGGGTAAATGAGAACCACGCCTGCGCCACCGGATACTCCGCCAGCAGTTGCGCCAGCGCGCGAATCTCAGCGAATGACGGCAGCGTTTCACAGGCCAGCAGATCGACACCCGCCTCCAGCAGCGCTTCCACGCGCGGACGGTGGAATTCCTGAAACACCTGCGCGCTGCGTTGATAATCACCGCGATACTCCGAACCGTCCGCCAGGTACGCGCCATAAGGCCCGACCGATCCGGCAATCAATAACCCTTTCGCCGTCGGATTTTCCGCCAGATAAGATTCGCGCGCCTGGCGAGCCAGTTCGACGCTTTTGCCAATGAGCGATCGCGACTGCGCTTCATCCAGCCCGCGAGCGGCAAAGCCATCCGGCGTTGCCTGATAGCTGGCGGTAATCGCCACCTGCGCCCCGGCGCGGAAGTAGTCGAGATGCACGTCGTAAATCAGCTGCGGGTTTTCCATCAGCACTTTTGCCGACCACAGGCTGTCCGTCAGATCGCAGCCGCGCGCTTCCAGTTCCGTCGCCATCGCCCCGTCCAGCAGGACAAAGGGATGTTCAGCCAAAATAGCGGTTAAAGGATTATTCTGCGGCATGCTGCGGCTCCTGTTGGGTTTGACGTGAACGCGTTAAGAAGTAGGCACCATAACACAGCGCCACGAACGGCAGCCCGCACCATAGCGCAATACGCTGCGACGGATCAAAGGCCAGCCCGACGCAGGCCACCAGGCACAGAACAAAGCCTAAAATTGGCACCAGCGGATACCACGGCGCGCGGTAGTGCAGTTCGTTCAGGGCTTTCCCCTGTTGAAGATGACGACGGCGGAAGACAAAGTGCGAGGCACAGATGCTAATCCACACCGCCACCACCGCAAAACCGGAAATCGCCGACAACGCCACGAATACGGTATCCGGTGCCACGATACTGGAAAATAGCGCCAGTAAACCGCCCAGCATACTGACCGACAGCGCCACCAGCGGCACGCCATTTTTATTCAATTGCGAGAAACAACGCGGCAACGTGCGCTCGTTGGAAAGAGACCACAGCATGCGCCCGGAAGCATACAGGCCGGAGTTCGCCGCCGACAAAATCGCGGTCAGGATAACGAAGTTAAAGATGTCCGCCGCATACGGAATACCGACCTTTTCGAACACCAGCACAAACGGACTTTTCTCCACGCCCGCCTGCTGCATCGGGATCAACGCCGCCAGCACAAAAACGGTGCCGATAAAGAAAATAATCAGCCGCGCAATGGTGGTGCGGATCGCCACCGGAATCACTTTATGCGGATTTTGCGTCTCACCGGCAGCAATGCCGATAAGCTCGGTGCCCGAGAAGGCAAAGTTCACCGCCACCATAGTCATCAGGATCGGCAAGCCACCGTGCGGGAACCAGCCTTCAGCGGTAATGTTGGCGAGACCCGGCGCGGGTGAGCCGTCCTGCATCGGAATAAAACCAAATATCGCCGCGCCGCCCAGGACGATAAACGCGATGATGGTAATCACCTTTACCAACGAGAACCAGAACTCCCCTTCAGCAAAGAAGCGGGTGGAGATAATGTTTAGGCCAAAAATCAGCGCGCAGAACAGTAAGCACCATGTCCACACCGGCACCTGCGGGAACCAGTACTGCATACAAAATCCGGCGGCGGTAAAGCTGGAACCAAGCGCCACGGTCCAGGTCAGCCAGTATAGCCAGGCCACGGTATAGCCAGTTGCCGGGCCAAGATAGCGTGCGGCATAAACGTGGAAAGCGCCGGTTTCCGGCATTGCTACCGACAGTTCGCCGAGGCATTGCATCACTAGCCAGACCACCAGTGCGCCAATCAGATAGGCTAAGAGCGTACCCGCCGCGCCGGTGGTGGAGATGATATAGCCGGTATTGAAAAAGAGCCCTGTGCCAATAACGCCACCCAGCGACAGCATAATCAGGTGACGGGTTTTCATGGTGCGCTTTAGTTGCCCACCTTGTTGTGTTGTATCTGTGGTTTGCATTATTACCTTCTAAACGTATGGACATCTAAACATCCAAATTAGAAAGAAGTTATACAATGATTGTTGAGGGATTGCAAAGAAGGGGGAGTACCAGAAATGGGGGATTGGCAGCAAGAGCCCCTCACCCTAACCCTCTCCCCAGAGGGGCGAGGGGATCGTTCGGCGTCGTTTGTGAGTGGGCAGTTCAACCAGAAGCCTGCGCCGCTTTTCTCCCTCCCCCCAGAGGGGCGAGGGGATCATTCAGCGTCGTTTGTGAGTGGGTAGTTCAGCCAGAAGCCTGCACCGCTTTTCTCCCTCTCCTCAAGGGGCGAGGGGATCATTCAGCGTCGTTTGTGAGTGGGCAGCTCAACCAGAAGCCTGCGCCGCTTTTCTCCCTCTCCCTTCCAGGGAGAGGGCCGGGGTGAGGGTACAACGCGCACCCAACCCCTCTCCCTTCCAGGGAGAGGGCCGGGGTGAGGGTACAACGCGCACCCAACCCACTACCAAAAGACCTTATTCCGCGAAGAACCAATACCCCTGATTAATCAGGCCAGTCAGCTCAACAATAAACGCCGGGTTTTGCAGCGCCTCACCAAAGTAGGTTTTATCCAGCACGGTGTAACGGCTCAACACATCCGCCGCCTGCGGGGAGCAGGTTTCCAGACGTTCGCTGTTAATAAAGAAGCTGCCGCCCACATTCAGTACACGCAGGCCGTTCAGGCGGCGCAGAGTCTCGCCATCTTCCAGCGCTGCCGCCACTTCTTCCGGTTCAAACGGTGGCTCAGCTGGCGCAATATCCAGCTCATGGCGCGGCGTTGAGGCAAAGCTACCGAACCACTGCTTGAAATCATTCGGCTGGCGGATCATGTCGATCATCAACGTACGCAGACGCTCAAGTTCATGATCTTCAACTTTCCCTGCATGTTCACGGCAAGTGAGATCAGGATCGGTGTAATACTTCTCACCCAGATCGTTTTCCAACACGTAGTCGGCAAAACTGCTGATAAGCTCTCGACCGTTCGGCCCACGGAAACCGACGGAGTAGTTCAGCGTAGCTTCGTAAGTAAAACCGTCATGTGGGAATCCTGGCGGGATATAAAGAATATCGCCCGGCTCCATTTCCACTTCAATAATCGGGGTAAACGGCTCAACGTGCAGCAGGGCCGGATGCGGACAGTGCTGTTTTAACGGCAGCGCATCGCCCACACGCCAGCGGCGACGCCCCATCCCCTGAATAATAAACACATCGTAGGGGTCGATATGCGGCCCCACACCGCCGCCCGGTACGGAGAAGGAGATCATCAGATCGTCCAGACGCCAGTCCGGCAGCACACGAAACGGTGTGACCAGTTCCGCAGCAGGCTCATGCCAGTGGTTTACCGCCTGCGCCAGCAATGACCAGTTTTTCTCACCCAGGTGGTCAAAACTTTCAAACGGCCCATGGCTTGCAGACCAGACACCGTCGTCATGGCTTACCAGACGGCTGCTAACTTCCATCTCCATCGTCAGACCGGCCAGTTCATCCGGGGTAATCGGGTCGACGAAGTTTGGGAACGCGTTTTTTAACACTACCGGCTGCTTTTGCCAGTATTTTTCTAAAAATTCTGGCCAGTTAAGATTCAGTTGATAAGCCATGTTTCATACCATCAGTAGAGAAGTGAGCGCGATTATAAGAAGCAACCCGACAGCGCGCTTTGTGATGAATCAATTACGGGTACGTACTGATGAATGACATGCATAGCGTATTACCGTTTTAGCGGACAACTTCAGGCCACCACCACGCGGTTCCGCCCCTGCTGTTTCGCCCGATACAGCGCGGCATCGCTGCTACTAATCAGCTCAGCGCTGATATGCCCTGTGCTCTGAATATTGCAGACCAGCCGCGACGCGTCCCAGGTCATCACCCCCAGACTAATGGTTAACATGCCGTCAATTGAGCTGCTTTCATGTTCAATCCCGAGCGCCTGCACCCGCTCACGCAGACGCTCGGCAACGGCCTGAGCGCCCTCGCCGTCGGTATCCGGCAATATGACCAGGAACTCTTCTCCCCCATAGCGGCTCACGCAATCCGCCGGACGCAGGCCCCCTCGAAGTGCTTCAGCGACGGAACGCAGCACCTGGTCGCCCGCCTGATGGCCGTAGGTATCGTTATAACGCTTAAAGAAATCAATATCGGCCATACACAATGAGAGTGAAGTGCCTTCACGCTGAGCACGGGTAATTTCATCATTGAGACGTTCATCCATATAGCGCCGATTAAACAGGCCGGTCAGATGATCCCGCTCGGCATATTGCAGCAACGTTTGGTTAGCGCTAGCCAGTTGCTGCTCTGCCAGTTTGCGGTCGGTGATATCCATCCACGCCGCAGAAATGCCTGCCACGCTGCCGCCAGCGTCATGCACTGGCATCGGTTTGATATAAAAATAGCGCCCGTGGAGAAACACCTCCTGGCTGGTAATCTGATGACCGCTATCCAGCAAAATAAAATCCTGCTGCAACAACGAGTGCCATTCCGGCACAATCTCGGCGAGAGGCTTCCCTATCAGCGTTTCTTCCGTCTCCCCCAGCAATTCGCCCATGGCCTTATTCGCTCTGGTCAACTGACCGCTGCGATTGATAACACACAGCGCCAGCGGCGTATTCTGGTAGATAGATTCGAGTTGCAGCACGCGTTCGCCAAGCAAAGAGATATCGCGATCGGTGCCGCGATAACCCGTTAATGTTCCGTGCTCATCAAACAGCGGGATCCCGCTGGTTTCGAGGATCACCACGCTACCGTCCGCGCGCAAATTACGGTTTATCAATCCTGAGAAGGGTTGTTTCGACGCCAGGATATCTTCGAAGCTTTTTTTCAGCCGTTCCGTTTCCCCGGGAGCCATAAAGTCGAACGGCGTACGGCCCAGCACGTCTTCTGGCGTATAGCCAAGCTGGTTTTTCACCACCTCCGAGACCCAGACATATCGGCTTTGGGCATCCACTTCCCACACCCAATCGGTATTGTGGTGCAAAAGATCCGCCAGACGTGCCGAATTATCCCTTTCCTGCCGCGTGAACTGCTTATCCATGGCCATTCATCCTTTTCCTTAGCCGGTCACCCAGCTTAATGCACAATAAATAGCCAATTCGTCAACGACGATATAATGACTCATTATCCATTCATCGCTTATTCTTTAACGATTCGTGCTGCTGAACTATTCTTATAACAAAAATAAAGGAGGCTTGCCTGTGATTTCAATTGAATATTTATGTCCTGATTGTGCAACGGTAATAGTCATATCCAATATTGAAAAAATCAAAAATTCGCAAGATGAATACCCGCTTAAGTGTCCTGCCTGTGGCGGTCACATCAGTAAAGACACGCTAATCACATTCGCGCGTCAAAAAGCACAGGCAATGATTGATGAAGCGTTATCACAGCTAAAAAAGACGGTGCTTTAATTTAAAAAAGAGAGTCCCATTAAATTACCATTCGCTAGATAAAGAATATTACACGTCATCTATTAAGTATTATTTCACCATATTCATTAACTATTGCTAATCCATTAATCCGGCTACTTAAAAATATGCTGAATGTTTTGAAAAATTAACAGCTAGCGCTGTACAGGTCGCCTTGCTGCGGACAATAAAAACGGATGGCCTTCTGGCTCATCCGTTGGGTTAAATCAGACACGCCCCAGCTAGGCTAACGCAGCCACTTCCATCATCACCGGATGAAAACGGCGTTTAAAGTAGACCAGTCCGTGCCCCTCTTCTTCCGCCAGCGCAATATTCTGGATCTCCACCAGATAAACCAAATGGCTACCGATGGTCTGTACCTGGCGAATTTCCCCTTCCAGACTCGCCAGCGCATTGCTCAAAACCGGTTGCGCTAACGCGCCATGCTGCCAGCCAGTGAGGCTAAAACGCTCATCCATAGCCATGCCGGTCATTCCAGCAAAATGACGCGCCATGATCTCCTGATCGTGGTTGAGCACGTTAATACACAGCTTGCCGTTCCCCTGAAATACCGGGTTCATCGCGCTATTGGCATTGATACACACCATCACCGACGGCGGCGAATCCGTCACCGAACAGACCGCTGTAGCGGTGATGCCGCAGCGCCCGGCTTCACCCTCGGTCGTGACAACGTTTACAGCAGCCGAGAGGCTGGCCATCGCATCGCGAAAACGCAGGCGTTGTTCATCTAATTGCATTGTGACCTCCCACTGCCTATGACTTCAGCAGCTTATCCAGCAGATTAATATCAGCGTTATTGTGCAGGTGCGGCACCGTCCAGCCATTCTGGTCGTATTCAGACAAGCAGCGATCGACCATCGCCATCATTTTGTCCATGTTGCCCGAGGTCTGCGCCTGACGCAGACATTGCAGACGGATCTCATCCTGGCTACCGGAGTAGTTAATTTCATACAGCTCGTGACGGCCGCCAAACTCGCTGCCGATGGCATCCCACATCAGCTTTAAGATCTTGATACGTTCTACATGATCCATACCGTTAGAGCCGCGTACGTATTTCGCTAGGTACTTGTCTATCTGCGGGTTATTCAGATCGCGGGCGCTCGACGGCAGATAAATGAGGCCGCTGGTGACGTTACGTTCGATGATATTTTTGATCTTGGCGTAAGCCATCGGCGCCATCACACGGTAGGTTTGCAGCGCGGCATGATCCGGCAGATACGCCCCGTTGACCCACGGTGTGGCTTCCGAGCACATCGAATCGCTTAGCGCCCAGAACATGTTGCGCCAGGCTACCACTTCGCCAAGATCCGCCTGCACACCGCGAAACTCAGATGTCCCGGTACATTCCAGCGATTTCTTCAGCAGGCCGGTGATGAAATCAAGCTTCACCGCCAGACGTACGCAAGCCTGTAACGGATACATACGGGCAAAACCGCCTTCCATCGTCCAGCGACGGCAGCGATCAAAATCGCGGTAGATCAGCACGTTTTCCCACGGGATTAAGACCTTATCCATCACCAGGATCGCATCATTTTCATCGAAGCGGCTGGAGAGCGGGTAGTCGTAAGGCGAACCGGTCGCCCCCGCCACCAGCTCATAAGATGCGCGAGAAATCAGCTTCACGCCTTCGGCATCCATCGGTGCGACGAACATCAGCGCGAAATCCGGGTTTTCGCCCATGACCTGCGCGGATCCAAAGCCAATCATGTTGTAGTGGGTCAGCGCCGAGTTGGTCGCCACCACTTTTGCACCGCTGACAATAATCCCGGCATCGGTCTCTTTTTCCAGCTTGATGTAGACGTCTTTCACTTCATCAGCGGGCTTATGACGGTCGATAGGCGGGTTGACGATAGCGTGGTTAAAGTACAGACCCGTTTCCTGAATACGCGAGTACCAGTGGCGAGCGTTCTGCTCGAACTGGCCGTAGAACGCCGGGTTCGCGCCCAGCGCGCTGCCGAAGGCAGCTTTATAGTCCGGCGTGCGTCCCATCCAACCATATGAGAGGCGTGACCATTCAGCGATGGCGTCGCGCTGCTGACGCAGGTCGTCGGCACTTTTCGCCACGCGGAAGAATTTGTGGGTGTAGCCACCGCTGCCGGTATCGGTATTCCAGCACAGCTTGTCCTGCATTTCCGGTTTGTGCAGCGCGTCGTAAAGCTGGCCGACGGAGGCCGCGGCGTTACGGAATGCCGGGTGGGTTGTCACATCTTTGACACGTTCACCGTAGATATAGATCTCACGGCCATCCTGCAAGCTTTTCAGATACTCTTCACCGGTTAACGGGCGCTTGGTGTCTGCACGGAAATCTTCAGGTTTCATTAGGCTCTCCAGTATTCATCGGATTTGGAATTGTTAATTTTATGTTTTGTTCTTGTTTCGTAATTGAAGCGCTTAACGGAGGATCGGTGAAGAGACTTTTGGGTCAACGGCGGGTACTTTTCGGGCGGGGTTGCGTTATGTGATCTGGGTTGGGTTTGGTGCCGCTCCCGGCGGCGCTTCGCTTGGCTGGGCTACATAAGGTTTGGTGCGTGTTTTCCCCTCTCCCCAAAGGGGCGATGGGGAAAACCAGAACGGCACCGCGGCTGAAAACCGCACGGTCGGTTCCCTCTCCCCTCTGGGGAGAGGGTTAGGGTGAGGGAGCATCTACGACACCGGTACTTTTTGTGCGCGAAACACACTCGGCGAGCATCCAACTAAGCGGTTAAAAAAGCGGGCAAAATAAGCCGGATCCTTAAACCCCAACTGCCAGGCAATCTCACTCACCGCGCTGTCGGAAAACAGCAGCAGCCGTTTTGCCTCGCGGAGTTGACGGTCGAAAATCAGCCGCTTTGGTGGTCGGTTGGCAAAGCGGCGGCAGATATCGGTCAACCGCGATTCAGTAAGGTGGAGTTCACAGGCGTAGTCCGGTACCGTCCAGTGCCGATGGTAGTGAGTGTCGATCATCTGGTTAAAGCGCTGAAATAGCTTCAGTTCGCCACGCACCCCGCTCCCCGCATGATCGTCGAGCGAAGCATTACGTAATAGCAGCGTAAATACCGCCTGCGCCAGCAGCACCAGCGTATGTTCGCGCCCCGCCAACTGAGAAGTTGATTCACGCTGTATTAACCGCCAATAGTGCGCCAGCGCCGCCAGCTCTTCCGGTTTGTCCGCTAGCGATAAGCACATTCCCGGCAGACCAAACGCCTCTCGGGTGCCGGGATACAGCACTTCCAGCAGGGGCCAGATAAGATCTTCTCTTACCGTGAGTACATGCCCGTCACTGTCCGACTCGGTAATAAACGCATGTGGTACCGACGGTGGCGTCAGCACGAACAGCGGGGCCTGAACCGAATAGCGATGGTCATCGAGCTGTAGCTCAATCTGTCCAGTATCGAGAAAGTGCATCTGGAAAAACTGATCGTGGCGATGCGCCTGCATATCGCGGCCAAAAAAATCGGCCATTCTGGCAAACGACTGATAGTGAACGTCTTTACTGCCCAGACTCTCTTCATACTCGGTACTAATATCGATATTGGTAATCGTCTGCTGGCACATGGCGGCCTCCTCTACGGCGTCGCCCGCGGACGGGAGGATTTCATCGGGATCAGCCAGACAATCACCGCCCCCACCACCAGCAACCCGGCGACAAACCACAAGCCGCTGTTAAAGCTGCCGGTGACATCTTTAAGCCAGCCGATCATAAATGGGCTTAATGCCGATCCGATGTTGCCGGTCGCATTGATCACCGCAATACCTATCGCGCGAGCGCGCAGACTAATCGACTGATCCGGCGTCGTCCAGAAGATCACCATCGCGCTAAATGAGCCGGTTGAGGCCATCACGATCCCCAACAGTTGGATCAGACTATGATCGGTCGCCGAAGCCAATAACCACCCCGCCGCCGCAAACAGGAACGGCAGCGCCGTATGGTGTTTACGCTCCTGATATTTATCTGAATGACGACTCCAGTAAATCATCCCCAGAATGGTACAAATCTGCGGCACGGCGGCCAGCAGGCCGATGGTGATATTGCTGCTACCCTCATTAAAACTTTTAAGGATCTGCGGCGTCCAGATGCTAATTGCACTGAGCGTGTTGGTCAGACAGAAATAGGCTAGCGTGTACATCATGACAATCGGAGTGAACACCTCACGCCACAGGCTACGCTGTTGCATCGCATGGTGGCTGATAGCGCCTTCCGGCTGAACCAGCGTCAGGCGGTCGTTGTCCATCATCTCCTGTAAGCACTTTTTATCCTCGGCGGTCAGCCATTTGGCCTTCGCCGGGGAGTCGTCAAGCCAGTACCAGACCATCACCCCCAGCAGCACCGCCGGGAAGCCTTCCAGCAGGAATAACCATTGCCAACCGTGCAAATTGAGTATGCCGTCCATTGATAAGATGTAGCCGGAAACTATCGAGCCCAGCGCGGTGGTCACCGGCATAGCAATCATAAACAGCGCATTGGCGCGGGCGCGGAAGAATGCGGGAAACCAGTAGGTCAAATAGACCAGTATACCGGGCAGGAAACCGGCCTCGGTAATGCCTACCAGCATGCGCAGCACGTACAGACTTTTGGGGCCGACGGCAAACATGGTGGCGGTAGAGGCAATCCCCCATAGCACCATGATGGTGGCAATCCAGCGCCGCGCGCCGACAATACTGAGCATCACGTTGCTGGGAATACCGAAGATGACATAGGTGGCGTAAAACAGCGTGGTGGCGAGACCGAACATGGTCGCGTTGAGGCCGAGATCGGCCCCCATCGTCAACCCGGCAAAACCGATATTGATACGGTCTAAAAATGAGAAGATAAACAGCACAAACAAGAACAGCACCAGACGGCGAAACAGCTTGTTGATAACCGACTGCTGACCCGCCGTCAGCTGCTTATGCTGCTCGGCGGGGTTGTGCTGCTTAGGGATAGCAGATGATGTGTCGCTCATTATCCTTTCCTCTGATGGGAAGTTTTGTAGGGTGAGGCAGGTTTTGCCCGGGGCGCTTCGCTTACCGGGCCTACAGTAGGCCGGATAAGCGCAGCGCCATCCGGCAGGAGTTAATAGACGCCGGAAGAACCCAGCGACGTTTTTTGCGCACCAAAGCGTGCCGCCAGCGCTTCCGCTCCCCTCGCCAGTAGCGTGGTATCCACGCCCACCGCGACAAACAGCGCGCCCAGTTCCAGATAGCGTTTCGCCAACGCTTCATTCGCCATCAGGATCCCCGGCGCTTTACCCGCCGCACGTATCTGGACGATGGCGCGTTCGATCGCCGCCTGCACTTCCGGGTGCTGCGGGTTACCGGCAAAGCCCATATCGGCGCTAAGATCCGCCGGGCCGATAAATACGCCGTCTACGCCATCCACATCCAGGATCTGCGCCAGATTGCTCATCGCTTCCCGGGTTTCAATCTGTACCAGCACGCACATTGCGTCATTGGCCTGATGGAGATAGTCCGGAATACGATTCCAGCGCGATGCTCGCGCGAGCGCACTGCCCACGCCACGGATACCTTGCGGCGGATAACGCGTTGCAGCCACTGCCGCACGCGCCTCATCGGCATTCTGTACCATCGGCACCAGCAGGGTTTGCGTGCCCACATCCAGCAACTGTTTAATCTGCACCGCATCATTCCACGACGGGCGCACCACCGGCTGGCTCGGGTATGGCGCAATCGCCTGGAGCTGAGTCAGCACGGTCTGAACGTTGTTCGGTGCATGTTCGCCATCAATCAACAGCCAATCGAAGCCTGCACCGGCTAACAGCTCGGCGCTGTAGCTGCTGGACAGCCCTAACCACAGGCCAATCTGTGGACGCCCGCCCTTGAGCGCATCTTTAAAACTGTTCTTAATCATCGCGTTATCCTTTATACAAATCGGCAACTGATGGAGCCCATGTTGCCGTAGTCGACGTGGAAGGTGTCGCCTTTGCGCGCCGGAACCGGACGGGTGAACGAGCCGCCGAGAATAATCTGCCCGGCTTCCAGTTGAACGTCGTACGGTGCAAGCTTATTCGCCAGCCATGCCACGCCGTTCGCCGGATGGTTTAGTACGCCTGCCGCCACACCGGTTTCTTCAATCACACCGTTGCGGTAGAGCAGCGCGGAGATCCAACGTAAATCCAGTTCGTCTGGCTTGATAGGCCGGCCGCCGAGGATCACCCCCGCATTCGCCGCATTATCGGAGATGGTGTCGAACACCTTGCGTGGTCGCTGGGTTTCCGGGTCGATGTTGTGGCTGCGGGCATCAATCAGCTCTAGCGCCGGGATCACGTAGTCGGTGGCGTTATACACGTCGAACAGCGTGCAGTTTGGCCCGCGCAGCGGTTTCGCCAGTACAAATGCCAGTTCGACTTCAATGCGCGGAACGATAAAGCGATCGGTAGGAATATCGCCGCCATCGTGGAAAAACATGTCGTCGAGCAGCGCGCCATAGTCCGGCTCGCTAATCTGCGAGCTGGCCTGCATCGCTTTTGAGGTCAGGCCAATTTTGTGGCCTTTGAGCGTACGACCTTCAGCAATCTTCATCTCAACCCATTCGCGCTGTACGGCGTAGGCGTCTTCGATGGTGATGTCCGGGTAGTCCAGCGAGACGGCACGGATCTGCTCACGCTGTTTTTCAGCCTGATTCAGCCGCTGGGCAATCAAGGTACGGGTCTGTTTATCGAGCATAGTGATTCCTGTGGCATTGTTTTCCCCCTCACCCTGTGGGAGAGGGCCGGAATGAGGGCATCAGGCCGCAGTGGATCCCCCTCACCCTAACCCTCTCCCCATGGGGAGAGGGAACTGAATGAGCGCGTATTATTTAAGGCACAGTTCTGTGGCCGTTATTTAAATAACGCGTGCACATTGTTCTGTTTGTAATTCAGCGTCGGGTGCAGCTCGGCAAGCTCAAACGACAGCGCCAGATAGCGGCTATCCATCAGCGCAGCAAAGTGTTTTTTGATAAGCTCAAAGAGCATTTCCCCCACCTCCTGACGGCTCTCCAGACTGCGCCCGCTGCCGATTTTCAACGTCATATGCACGAAGGCGTAATCATGCTGACCGTCGGCCATTTGCCAGGTATCCAGCCAATGTGCGCGGCTACGGATGCCGCCCAGCGGGAAAATTTCCGTGGCAGCCAGCGCGGCGTTGACCTTGCTAAACAGGCCCGGTAAATCGGCCAGCTCACGGATATTGTCGGTACATTCAGCAATAAAGTGCGGCATGGCTTATGCTCCGGCTGGCAGCGGGAAGACGGCATTCACCTGCCCGGTACCCGAGCTGGCAAACAGGTCGGTGACAAACTCAACCTTACCGGCGTATTTGTCCCAGCCCAGCATTCCCAACAGCATCACGGTGTCGTGCATATTGCCTTCGCCGTAGCAGTAGTCGGCGTACTCCGGCAGCATGGTGCAGAACTCTTTGAACTTACCTTCACGCCACAGTTTCACCACCCGTTCATCCATCTGGTGGTCAAACTCGCGGGTATAGCTGTTCATCCCTTCTTCCGCCCGCTGATCGTCGATAAAGCGGTGAGATAGCGAGCCGCTGGCGAACACCGCGACGGTACCGTCGTACTGCGCAATGGCTTTTAAAATAGCCTCGCCTAACCGGCGACTGTCGGCAAAATCATGCACGGTGCAAAAAGCGGAAATAGACACCACTTTGAAATGCTTATCGCTGTTCATATAGCGCATCGGTACCAGCGTGCCGTACTCCAGCTTCAGGCTGGGAATGTTGTGCGCTTTGGCGCGCACGCCCAGCTTGACCGCTTCATCGGCAATTAAATGCCCCAGCTCCGGGTTACCGTCATAGTCATAAGTCATGTCGCGGATAAAATGCGGCAACTCATTACTGGTATAAATGCCCTTGAAGCTGTCCGCGCAGTTGATGTGATAGGCGCTGTTCACCAGCCAGTGGGTGTCGAAGACGATAATGGTGTCGACGCCCATTTCACGGCAGCGTTTACCAATTTCGATATGTCCATCAATCGCCGCCTGTCGACAGCCGAAGTTTTTCCCAGGAATTTCTGAGAGATACATTGACGGTACATGCGTGATTTTTGCTGCTAACGCTAACTTACCCATATCAGACTCCCCATTTCGGGATCGGATGGTCGCCCATCGAAATACAGACGTTCTTCATTTCAGCGAACACTTCAAAGCTGTATTCACCGCCTTCACGCCCGGTGCCAGAGGCCTTCACGCCGCCGAACGGTTGACGCAGATCGCGCACGTTCTGGGTGTTGACGAACACCATCCCGGCCTCAATTCCACGCGCCAGGCGCAGCACTTTGCTGATGTCCTGCGTCCAGATATAGGAGGCCAGGCCGTACTCAATATCGTTGGCCAGGCGCAGCCCTTCCGCTTCGTCTTTGAACGGAATCAAACAGGCTACTGGACCAAAAATTTCTTCCTGGGCGACACGCATACGGTTGTCGACATCTGCCAGCACCGTGGGGCGCAGGAAGTTGCCGTTGCGCAGATGGGCAGGTAAATCGGTCGGCTTCTCCGGGCCGCCCGCCAGCAGGGTTGCGCCCTCTTCAATGCCGAGGCGAATATAGCCGGAGACTTTTTCCCAATGTGACTGGCTAATCAACGCGCCCACCTGGGTGTTCGGGTCGGTAGGATCGCCCACACGCAGGCGACTGGCGCGTTCGGCAAAGCGTTTCACGAACTCGGGATAAATACTCTGCTGGATAAAGATGCGTGAGCCCGCGGTGCAGCGTTCGCCGTTAATCGAGAAGATGGTGAACAGCGCGGCATCCAGCGCACGTTCAATATCGGCATCGTCAAAAATGAGCACCGGTGATTTACCGCCCAGCTCCATCGAATATTTTTTCAGCCCGGCGTTTTTCATGATATTGCGCCCGGTGGTGGTGCCGCCGGTAAAGGAGACTGCGCGCACGTCATGGTGACGCACCAGCGCGTCCCCCGCGCTGGCCCCATAACCCTGCACCACGTTCAGCACGCCCGCCGGAATACCGGCTTCCAGCGCCAGCTCGCCCAGACGATCGGCGGTCAGCGGCGACAGTTCAGACATTTTCAACACCGCGGTGTTGCCCAGCGCCAGACACGGCGCGACCTTCCAGGTGGCGGTCATAAACGGCACGTTCCACGGCGACACCAGCGCGCACACGCCAACCGGCTGTACGAGGGTGTAGTTGAGCATTTTGTCGTCAACCGGATAGGTTTTACCGTTCATCTGCTGACACACTTCGGCGAAAAATTCGAAGTTGTGGGAAGCACGCGGGATCAGCACGTTTTTGGTCTGGTGGATAGGTAGACCGGTATCGGCAGTTTCCATTGCCGCGATGTCCGGCACGTTCTGGTCAATCAAATCCCCCAGTCGGCGCATCAGGCGCGCGCGCTCTTTCATAGGCAGATTGGCCCACTTCGGGAAGGCCTCTTTTGCAGCGGCGACGGCCTGATTCACTTCCGCTTCCCCGCCGGATGCCACTTCTGCCAGCACCTCACCGGTTGCCGGGTTGGTGGTATGGAAATATTCATTACCCGCAACGTTTTTACCGTTGATCCAATGGTTAATCTTTTTCATTTTGCGCTCTCCTCGCTAATAATCCGGTTCACCAGGCGACCCACGCCTTCCACTTCCACCACCACTTCATCGCCCGGTACCACGTCGGAGAGCCCTTTTGGCGTACCGGTGGCAATCATATCGCCCGGTTGCAGCGTCATAAATTCGCTGAGATAGGCAATCAAAAAGGGAATGCTGAAGATCAAATCGGCGGTCGTCCCCTGCTGGCGTAGCTCACCGTTGACGTAGGTGCGCAAGGCAAGGTTGTGCGGGTCCGGGATAGACTCTTTTGGCACAATGTTGGGGGAAATTGGGGTGAGCCCATCGCGGCTTTTTACCCGCAGATTGGGGCGGTAATAGTTTTCCAGGTAATCCCGAATGGCGTAGTCGTTACAGACCGTATAACCCGCAACAAAGTCCATAGCGTTGGCTTCGCTAACGTGGCGCGCAGTTTTGCCGACAACCACCACCAGTTCCGCCTCATAGTGCATGTATTCCACGTTATTCGGGCGCACGGAAGTTTGTCCGTCGCCAGTTACCGTATTGGGCGCTTTAATAAATACCAACGGTTCTTCCGGTGGCTTAAATTCCAGTTCGCTGGCGTGATCGGCGTAATTCAGGCCGAGCGCAAAAAGCGTGCCGTGGGAAGGTGAATGGGTAACGGTAGCAACGTCATTCTCTGCCACCACCGGGTTTTCCAGAGATGGAAAGCCGTCAGCCAGAATGCGGACGCGATCGCCTGCATGCAGCGTGACGCGGGAGTGCGGCGTGCCGATAAGAATGGCATCGCCCGGTTGCAGGGTAGCGAATTCACTTAACGCGCAGAGTAATTCAGCGGCGCTGCGTTGCAGGTCTGAGGTGTTCCAGTGGTCGGCCTGTCGACCGTTGATTTCGGTAATGATGGTGAGATTGTCAACGTTATCTACGCTCACCACTTCCCCCAGCGGACAGAAACCGTCACGGCATTTGGCTTTGATCGCCGGGCGATAAAAACTGTCTTCCGGGAGGCTAACTTCATTGGCCAGTGCATATCCGGCGATATAGCTAGCCGCCTCTTCAATACGTACCTTACTCGCCGTTTTCCCGACCACCAGCGCTACCGTGGCGCCGCTTTGTACCGTTTCGCCCTGCGGATAGGGAATCGGTTCACCGCTGCGGCGCACGGTATTGTGAGGTTTGATAAACCAGACTGCCGTTTTGGGCGGTGTATTGTAGGGGGCTTGCTCAAACGCCTCACGCCAGGCATCAAGCTGGCTGCGATGGTTGAGCGCCACGGCGAAAACCGTACTTTTCATGAACAGCTCCTTAGCAAAACTCTTTTCATTAACATGTTAATGATCTGTTTTATGCCTCGACTGGTCATTTAGCAAACACAAGTAGATTATTTGTGACTTAATTAACACAAATTTTACACGATTGAATTTTATATGCTTATTATCAATAAGTTAAATAAACATACGATTTTTGATGGCTCATTTTGATAAAAATATCCTGTTGATAAAAGCAACATTGCTATATTGTTCATATATTAACGATAAGATTTAGAGGGAGGCATAATGCATGATTCGTTGACCATTGCGCTGATGCAGGCGCGCGAAGCGGCGATGAGCTATTTCCGCCCGATTGTGAAACAGCACAATCTGACAGAACAGCAGTGGCGAATTATTCGTGTGCTGGTGGATAACCCCTCGATGGACTTTCACGATCTGGCCGCCGCCACCTGTATTTTACGTCCCAGCCTGACCGGTATTCTGACGCGTATGGAGCGCGATGGACTGGTGCTGCGGTTAAAGCCCGTTAACGATCAGCGCAAGCTTTACGTGTCGTTGACCAAAGAGGGGTATGCGCTGTACGAGCGCGCGCAGGCGAAAGTTGAGGAAGCGTATTTACAGATTGAACAGCATTTTACGCCAGAGAAAATGAAGCAATTGACGGCGTTGCTGCATGAATTTATTGCTCTGAATAAATAGTCCTGCCACGCAGTGAGCGTTGGCCGGACGAGGCAACGCCGCCATCCGGCAATACGTGGGGTTACACCAGGCAGGCCTTCACTTTCACTACCGCTTTTTTAATGTCACCCGGCTCATCCCCTTGAATGCCGGGTTTATGCGGCTCGCCGGGAAAGAACACGGCGAACATCCCCGCTCGTAGCGTCACCTGCTGGCGCTGTGCAATATCGTCGCACAGTTGGTAATCATCTTCCCGATGCCATTCATCACGCTGCCGGGCGCTGTCATAGAGTCCGTAATGAATCGTCTCTTCACCTGTAAGCAGGATCTGTAAGTCGATATAATCCGCGTGCAGTTCCGCCCGTTTAGCCTGCGCGGGCTGGGTCGAAAACTGCATCACGTTCATATACATCTCATCGCCCTGCAAAGGATAACAGCCCGGCTCAAGCCGCGTGGGGTTAGCTATCAACGCCATTTTTAAGGCTTCAAACAATACCGGCGGCAGGCCCGCCTGCTCAGGATGGTGGATATCACCGATAATCATAGGAAGTCGCCCTCAGATAATAAAGCCGCCCCCAACAGACCAGCGTCATGCTGATAATGCGCGGCGATGATTGGGGTGTGAAATGTTGCCGGTTCCTGCGCCAGATAGCGTTCCACCCGCGATAAGTAACCGGGAGCGAGCCCCACACTGCCGCCAAGCGTCACACGCTGGCAGTCATAGCTGGCTTTAAGGTCGGCGATTAACCGTGCAATCGCTTGGGCTGATTGCTCAATAAGCCTTATCGCCTGCGGGTGACCGTTAACTGAAAGGGCATAAATTGCCTTCGCATCCATCCCCTTAAGATCGTCGGTGGCGTTAGCGGCAATCGCCCGGCCGGAAGCCACCGCTTCAACACAACCTTTGCGCCCACAGCCACATCGCGGCCCATTGGGGTCGGCAAGCGTATGACCCATGTGCCCAGCTAGCCCTTGTGTTCCCGTCAGCAGCCTACCCTGAGAGATAATGCCGCCGCCCACGCCGGTGGAGACGGTAATAAATGCCATATCCTGAACGTTATCCGTCAGCGCATGGTACTCGGCCCACGCGGCGGCCTGTGCGTCGTTGACCGCCAGACACGGTAGCCCGGTCAATTGCGTTAGGGTGTCGATGAGTGGGAACTGCGCCAGCCCACCGAGGTTATCCGGGTTTAAGGCGCTGAGTACGCCGTGGCGAATAATGCCGGTGGAGGCGACCGCCACGCGCTGCATGCGCCCGGTAAAGGGCAAAATCAGCGTCTTTAGCGCTTCGCGCAGGGCCGCTGGCGTTTGGCTAGCAGGCGTAGGAAGCGTATGCCGTTCCTTAATCTGTCGCCGTTCGTCGACCAGCGCGGCGGCGAGCTTGGTGCCGCCGATGTCAATCGCCAGTGTTAACATACGGTCTCCTCGGTCATCGCCTCGCGATACCACTGGCAGATATGTTCCAGACGGGTAATCGCCGAGCCGACGGTTACCGCCCAGGCACCGCGCTGCATCGCTTTCGCCGCCAGTTCGGGAGAATTGAATCGCCCTTCTGCAATCACGCGATACCCTTTGGCGCTTAACGCCTGCACCAGCGGCAGGTCCGGCGCATCCGGCACCGTTTCCGAGGTATAACCCGAGAGCGTGGTGCCAATGATATCGGCACCCAGCGCATGACAACGGACGCCATCTTCAAGGCTTGAACAATCTGCCATCGCGATTCGTTGATGCTGGTGAATACGCGCAATCAGCGCCGCCACCGTTGCCGGGCGTGGGCGCTCCGTACCATCGAAGGCGATAATATCGGCACCAGCCTGCGCCAGCGCATCGACATCGTCCAGGAAAGCGGTAATCCGTACCGGAGAATCCAGCAAATCGCGTTTGATAATGCCAATAATCGGTAGCGAAAGCAGCGGGCGCGCCGCCTTCAGATTCGCGATCCCTTCAATGCGTACTGCCACCGCGCCCGCCTGCTGCGCCGCCAGTGCCATGGCGGCGACAATATCCGGCTTATCTAATGGGCTGCCGGGCACCGGCTGGCAGGAGACGATAAGCCCACTGCGTTGTTTAATGCTTGCATCCAGATTCTCTAACAACGACATAAATACATCCTTAACATCAGTTTGCGCCCGGCGCTTCCGGGCGCCTTTGATTAATGCTTACTGCACACCGGAACCGACTTTTTCGCCTGACGCGTGACCGCGCCGCTAAACGGTTTGCCGTCGATGGCATCGTGCGTACGCAGCGCTTCAGGTCTGACCCAACGCTGAACGCGCGACGGCATATCCAGGCCAATCAATAAAATCACCACAAAGGTCAGGCCGAAGGAGAGCGACCCCAGCGCCGTCCCCAGGTCAAGATGTTGAGCCACCAGCGCACCAATAACCGGTGCCGCCGCACCACCCAGCGCGCCAACGTTATAGGTAAACCCGAGGCCTGCCGCGCGTTGGTCGGTATCGAAATAGCCGCCAATCAGTTTCGGTAAAATCCCGGCAATCCCCTGCCCTAACATCTGCTGGAAGAACAGTAAGATCCCGAGTCCCCATAGGCTGGAGCCGCCAATCGCAAATACCGGAATAATCAGTACCTGAGAGGCCAGCAGGCTGCACACGTAGGCTTTACGCGTTCCCAGCCAGTCGCCGAGGAAACCACCGACCACACAGCCAACCGCCGCCCCAAAGCCGCTAAAGAAGAGAATTTTCGCAACGGTCGCCGGGTCATAAGCCAGTTCGGTTTTCAGGTAGGTTGGCAGCAGCGCCTGAATTGGCCACGAGTAGAGAAAGGCGAACAGCACCACCACCATTAGCATCACGCCGGTCGGCCACCGTTTGCCGCTGCTTTGCACCATAAAGCTGACGAAAATCACCGCGCACACCAGCGCTAACAGCAGGATGGTTGCAGGGTTATGAAGGTTTCCGGCAAAGCAGTACCACAGCGCCGTGGCGGCAATCAGCGTCATCGCCACGTTTAAAAGGCGCAATTTGCCGCGATAGAGGATATCGACCATCGTGCGCACCGGGGCCTGGCTGGCTTTACGCACTTTCCAGTCTTCGGTTTCAGGAATATTTTTACGCAGCCAGAGGGCGAAGATAATGGGCAAGATGCCGATGAAGAACAGCGCGCGCCAGCCAAAAGCGGGCACGATAACGCTGTACGCCTGCGCAGCGATCACCGCGCCGACGGAAAAGCCAGAAATCAGAAAGCCACTGGCTTTATTACGTAAATGTTTTGGCCAACTTTCAATAACATATGTCGCGCTGGAGCCATACTCTCCCGCCATCCCCATGCCAATTACCATACGGGCGATAAACATCGAGGTGTAGCCCGGCGCTAAGCCGCAGGCCAGCGTGCCGACGGAGAATAAAATAATGCTGCTGACCATCGCCAGACGACGGCCATAACGGTCGCCCATTGCCCCAAGCAGCAACCCGCCAAACCAGCGTGAGATAAACGCCGCCGAGATAATGCTCGCCGCCTGCACGGTGGTGAGCTGAAACTCACTTTGCACTTCGGTTAAAACCAGAGCAATTAAGACAAAATCAAAACCATCCAGCAA
>Ga0308165_1001971_pt1 | contig 26532 bp, 20 predicted proteins | sample PhyWR2_FD_201032 | JGI IMG/M metagenome (GOLD analysis project Ga0308165, IMG submission 201032) | Phyllosphere microbial communities from UC Gill Tract Community Farm, Albany, California, United States - DLSLW.R2 | ecosystem: Host-associated > Plants > Phyllosphere > Unclassified | place: USA... | reverse complement strand
CGGCGTTTTCCACCCCAAGGATCTTGATTGTTCGAGTTGCCACCCGGCTCATTCCAAGCCATAGCGCTCTCCATCTGATAAAGCAAAGACGCACCCACGGCGCGCCGACCAATGCTACAGAATGCCTGTCCCTGCGGCACAACCGCTTTCTCAGGCTTTTATTGCAAAGTGTGTTGCTCGATGAATTCCATCGGTTGCATGCCTTCGCGGCTCACCAGTCGATTCAACTCGACGCGTGGCAAACGAACGGCCAGCAGGCAGATGCCTTCTTCGTCATGCTCTTCTTTCTGTACAGCACCGATTTCAAAAAACTGCGCACGCAGTCGAGCAAAACGTTGCGGCAAGCGCAAGGTGCCCACGAACAAATCATCGCCGAGCAATTCGGCCACGGCCTGCTTGAGCAAGTCCAGACCGGTACCGTCCCTGGCCGACAACCAGACCCGCTGCGGCTTGCCATCGGCATCGCGCTGGATCTGCGGCTCCACGCCCTCGAGCAAATCGAGTTTGTTGTATACCTCGAGGATCGGCAAGTCCTGCGCCCCGATCTCCCCGAGCACTACCATGACCTGTTCAATCTGGGCCATACGCTCGGGTTCATGGGCGTCGATCACGTGCAGCAGCAGGTCGGAGTTGCTCGACTCCTCGAGCGTAGCCCGAAATGCCTCGACCAGTTTGTGCGGCAGGTGACGGATGAACCCCACGGTATCGGCCAGCACGATGGGGCCGAGGTCGTCGAGTTCGAGGCGGCGCAGTGTCGGGTCGAGGGTGGCGAAGAGCTGGTCCGCGGCAAACACTTCGGAATCGGTCACCGAGTTGAACAGCGTCGATTTGCCGGCGTTGGTATAACCCACCAGTGAAACCGTCGGAATTTCCGCGCGCTTGCGCCCGCGCCGAGACTGCTCGCGCTGGCTGCGAACCTTTTCCAGGCGCCCCTTGATCTGCCGCAGGCGAACCCGCAACAGGCGCCGGTCGGTTTCCAGCTGTGTTTCACCCGGACCGCGCAGGCCGATACCGCCCTTCTGCCGCTCAAGGTGAGTCCAGCCACGAACCAGGCGCGTGCTCATGTGCTCAAGCTGGGCCAGTTCAACCTGGAGCTTGCCTTCATGGGTACGGGCGCGTTGGGCGAAGATATCGAGAATCAGACCCGTGCGGTCGATCACGCGACACTCGAAAACACGTTCGAGGTTACGTTCCTGACTGGGCGTGAGGATGTGATTGAAAATAACCAGTTCTACCTGTTCGGCTTTGACCAGGTCGCGCAACTCCTCGACCTTGCCGCTGCCAATCAGGTATTTGGCGGTTGGCCGATTACGCGGCACGTTGAAAAACGCCGCGGTCTCGGCACCCGCCGATGCCGCCAACTCCTGAAACTCCTGCGGATCTTCGCGCGCCTCAGGGTCCTGACCATCCAAGTGAACGAGAATGGCTCGCTCCCCACCACCGTGGCGCTCAAAGAACAAAGGAGACTCCTATCAGGCGTTACCTGGTTCAGTGTCACCCGACTCGGATTCGGTTGCGCTAGGCAGACGAATTGGACGAACCGGCACCACTGTAGAGATAGCGTGCTTGTAGACCATCTGGCTGACGGTGTTTTTCAGCAGGATGACGAACTGGTCAAACGACTCGATCGTGCCTTGCAGTTTGATCCCGTTGACCAGGTAGATGGACACCCCAACTTTCTCTTTACGTAAAGTATTCAAGTAAGGGTCTTGTAGCGAATGCCCTTTTGACATGTGTCGCACTCCTTTAAGGATTCAATATAAAAATAGGTAAACAGTTGGCTTGTGGCCGTCACACCCCCAAGGATAGACGGCAATTGCAAAGACTCAGCTCAATATGGAGATGGCTCCAAGGTATTTCAAGACGCGTGGCAGATTGTCGCAATCGAGACTGTCCAACCAGTGTAAGTCAGCCCAGCTGCGCAACCACGTGAACTGACGCTTGGCCAATTGGCGCGTGGCGATGATTCCACGCTCCTGCATTTCGGCTTTTGTCAGCTTGCCATCCAGATAGTCCCAGACTTGTCGATAACCGACCGCACGTATAGATGGCAACCCGGTGTGCAGGTCACCTCTTTCACGCAGGGCTACGACCTCGTCCATGAACCCCTGTTCCAACATCAAAGTGAATCTTTGTTTAATTCGTTCGTGCAGTACCTGGCGATTTGCCGGGGCAATGGCCAAGTTCGCGACAGTATAGGGCAATTGTTGCCGTCCCGACGCGGCTGCTTCAGTACTTTGCGCACTTTGTTGCAATCGAAGCGCGGTCATGCTTTGACCGCTGACCCGATAAACTTCCAATGCGCGACTGAGGCGCTGGGGATCGTTGGGGTGTATGCGCGCCGCCGACTCGGGGTCGATACGCTGCAATTGCTCGTGCAGGGCTTGCCAGCCAAGGCGTGCAGCCTCTTCTTCTATTTGCGCCCGCACTTCGGGATCGGCTGCCGGCATGTCCGCCAGGCCTTCGAGCAGCGCCTTGTAATAGAGCATGGTGCCGCCCACCAGCAGCGGAATCTTGCCGCGCGCGGTGATCTCGGCCATGGCTTGCAGGGCGTCACGGCGGAAATCGGCCGCCGAATAGCTCTCTGCCGGGTCGAGAATATCGATCAAGCGGTGTGGGAATTCAGCCAGGATTTCTTTCGAAGGCTTGGCGGTGCCGATGTCCATGCCGCGATAGACCAGGGCCGAATCGACACTGATCAGTTCGCAGGGCAGGACCTTGGTCAGCTCGATGGCCAGGTCGGTCTTGCCCGCTGCAGTCGGGCCCATCAGGAAAATCGCAGGTGGGAGCTGGCTCATCAACGACCGCGCAGGAACAATTTGTCCAGATCGTCCAGGCCCAGTTGGGTCCAGGTCGGTCGGCCATGGTTGCATTGGCCGCTGCGCTCGGTGTTTTCCATGTCACGCAGCAAGCCGTTCATTTCCGGCAGGGCCAGCCGCCGATTCGCCCGCACCGCACCGTGACAGGCCATGGTGCCCAGCAGTTCGTTGAGGTGGGCCTGAATGCGGTCGCTGGTGCCATATTCCATCAGGTCCGCCAGTACATCGCTGACCAGCCGGTTGGCTTCGGCTTGCTTGAGCAACGCCGGAATCTGGCGAATGGCCAGGGTCTCCGGGCCCAACCGCTGCAATTCGAAGCCCAGGCGCTGGAACCAGGCGACGTGCTCTTCGGCACAATCGGCCTCGCGCTGACTCAACGCCAACGATTCAGGGACCAATAGCGGCTGTCCGCTCAGACCCTCGCTCGCCATGGCGACCTTGAGTCGCTCGTACATGATCCGCTCATGGGCGGCGTGCATGTCTACCAGCACCAGACCCTGGGCGTTTTCCGAGAGGATGTAGATACCCTTGAGCTGCGCCAACGCATAACCCAACGGCGGGATATCGCCCTGCCCTTCGGGAAGCGCAGCGGCGTTGGCTTCGGGCAGCGGCGCGAAGAACTCGCGATAGGCGGCCTGGGCTTCCGCTGCCGGCATCGTCGACTGCGGGCGCGGAGTGTATTGATACTGATAACCGGCGCCAGCTGCAGCGCCGGCGGCATTGAATGACGGTTGGGCCTGCGGCTGCTCCAGCAGGGCATTGGCCGCCAGGCGCATTTCGCCCTGCGGCCCGAACTCGCCGGCTTCAAGGCCGGTCGGGCGGACGATGGCGGTCGCTACCGGTGCGGCCAGATGATCGTCGGGACGTACATCACCCAAGGCGCGGTGCAAGGTGCCATAGAGGAAGTCATGGACCATGCGCCCTTCGCGAAAGCGCACTTCGTGCTTGGTCGGGTGCACGTTGACGTCGACGCCGGTTGGGTCGACCTCGAAGAACAGCACGAATGTCGGGTGCCGGCCATTGAACAGCACATCGCGATAGGCCTGGCGCACCGCGTGGGCCACCAGTTTGTCGCGCACGGCCCGGCCATTGACGAAGAAGTATTGCAAGTCCGCCTGGCTGCGATTGAAGGTGGGCAAGCCGACCCATCCCCACAGATGCAGGCCATTGCGCTCGATTTCGATGGGCAGCGCCTGCTCCAGGAAACCCGGGCCGCAAATGGCTGCCACACGCCGTGCGCGGGCCGCATCATCATGGGCCTCATGCAGGCTGAGGATGGTCTTGCCGTTGTGACGCAAATGAAACGCCACGTCGAACCGGGCGAGCGCCAGGCGCTTGATCACTTCCTGCAGGTGATCGAATTCGGTTTTTTCGGTCTTGAGGAATTTGCGCCGCGCCGGGGTATTGAAGAACAGGTCGCGCACTTCCACCGACGTGCCCACCGGGTGAGCCGCCGGCTGGACCCGGGGCGCCATCTCCCGACCTTCGGTCTCCACCTGCCACGCCTGATCGGCATCGCGGGTACGTGACGTCAGGGTCAGGCGCGACACGGAACTGATCGAAGCCAGCGCCTCACCGCGAAACCCCAGGCTCATCACCTGCTCGAGGTCTTCCAGGTTGCGGATCTTGCTGGTGGCGTGTCGCGCCAGGGCCAACGGCAGGTCATCGGCGGCGATGCCTCGGCCATCGTCGCGCACCCGCAGCAGCTTGATGCCGCCCAGCTCCACATCGACATCGATGCGTTTGGCACCGGAGTCGAGGCTGTTTTCCAGCAACTCCTTGATCACCGAAGCCGGGCGCTCGACCACCTCACCGGCGGCAATCTGGTTGGCCAGTCGGGGGCTGAGCAGCTCGATACGGGCGCTGTTGGTCACCACCTGATTCATTCTTTGGACGCCAGTTCAGTGCCGGGAATGGTCAGGGTCTGACCGATTTTCAACTCATCGGTTTTCAGGTTGTTGGCACTGCGCAAGGTCGCCGGCGACACCTGGTAGCGCACGGCGATCATTGCCAGGGTTTCGCCGGGGTTGACCCGGTGGTCCCGTGGGCCCTGGGCAATCTTGCCGGAATCACGCAACCAGGCGATGTAGGTCCCCGGCGGAGGATTCTGCTGGAAGAACTGGCGCACACCGCTGCTGATCGAGCGCGCCAGGGCCTGCTGGTGGCTGGACGCGGCGAGCTTGGACGCTTCGTTGGCGTTGGAGATAAAACCGGTTTCCACCAGGATCGATGGGATGTCCGGCGACTTCAACACCATGAACCCGGCCTGCTCCACGCGTTGTTTGTGCAAAGGCGTGACGCGCCCGATGTTGCTCAAGACCTTCTGGCCGACGTTCAGGCTGGAAGTCAGCGACGCGGTCATCGACAGGTCGAGCAATACGCCCGCGAGCATGCGGTCCTTGTCGTCGAGACTGACGTTGCCCGCACCGCCGATCAGGTCGGAACGGTTTTCACTGTCCGCCAGCCACCGCGCCGTTTCCGACGTGGCGCCACGATCCGACAGGGCGAACACCGATGCACCGAACGCGGCGGTGGACGGTGCGGCATCGGCGTGGATCGAGACGAACAGATCGGCGCCTTTCTTGCGCGCAATTTCGGTGCGTCCGCGCAGTGGAATGAAGTAGTCGCCAGTACGGGTCAGTTCGGCGCGGAAGCCTTTCATGCCGTTGACTTGCCGTTGCAGTTCACGGGCGATGGACAGCACCACGTCTTTTTCGCGTTGACCACGGGAACCCGAGGCCCCCGGGTCTTCACCGCCGTGGCCGGCATCGATGACCACAATGATGTCGCGCTTGCCGGCCGGGGCAGGCGGCAACTTCACCGGAGGATCTACCGGGGTGACCGGGACAGGGGCGACGGTCGCGACGTTGGTCGGCGCCGGAATCGGCGCGGCGTCCGCCGGATTGTCGAACAGGTCGACCACCAGGCGGTTGCCATACTGGGCATTTGGCGCCAGGGTGAAACTCTTCGGCGTGACGGCTTTTTTAAGATCGATGACCACCCGCAGGTCGGTCGGCGTGCGTTGAGCCGAGCGCATGGCGGTGATCGGGGTGTTGGCGGTGGAGACGTTCAATGGCGCGCCAAGGCTGGCGCCATTGATGTCGATCACCAGTCGATCCGGGGCGGTCAAGGTGAACACACTGTGCTGCACCGGCCCGGTGAGGTCGAACACCAGACGCGTGTTGTCCGGCGCCCGCCATAGACGAACACTGTTGACCTTCGTGTCGGCCATAGCGTTGACGGTCACCGCCAAAAACAACATCCCAACGGCAGCTACCATCGCGCGAAAGCGCATACCTGACCCCATCATTTAATTGGATTCCAATGCCAAAGCGGCACACCAGGACTCGCCACGCGAGCCCTGGGACAAAATTTTCAGCGAGCGCCCACTGCCTTGGGGGCTAATGGTAATGGTCAGGTCAGGCTTTGGCAAAAAGCCTGCACCCTTCTGGGGCCACTCTATCAGGCATAACGCATCGTCTTCGAAATAGTCACGGATGCCGAGGTACTCCAGCTCTTCCGGGTCAACCAGCCGATAAAGGTCGAAATGGAAGGCGCGAATGTCACCGATCTCGTAGGGTTCGACCAACGTGAAGGTCGGGCTTTTCACCGCGCCCACGTGGCCCAGGCCACGGATGATGCCCCTGGACAGCGTGGTTTTACCCGCCCCCAGATCCCCCTCGAGAAAAATCAGACCGTGCCCTTCGGTGGTTTTCGCGATGCGTGTGCCAAAAGCGGTCATCGCTTGCTCATCAGCCAGGTACAGGGTTACTTCAGACACGGTGCTTGCTCCTCCAACAACTGACGAATGGCTGGAATCAAATCACTGGCCGCCAGCCCACGGCCCGAATTACCTTGTTGCGCCCCGGCATTGGCGTGCAGCCAGACCGCAAGACAAGCAGCGTCGAACGGGCTCATGCCTTGCGCCAACAACGCGCCAATCAAACCGGCCAACACATCGCCCAGACCCGCTGTGGCCATGGCCGGGTGGCCCTGATGACACACCGCCAGACGCCCGTCGGGGCTGGCGATCAGGCTGCCGGCGCCCTTGAGCACCACAACCGCTGTATATCTTTTGCTCAGTGCCTGGGCGGCGCCTGGCCGGTCGGCCTGAACCTGAGCGGTAGTGATCCCGAGCAACCGTGCGGCCTCGCCCGGATGAGGTGTGATCACACCGCCACCGGGCAGCTTCACCTGCCCTGCCGCCAGCATATTCAGGGCATCAGCATCCCAAACCTGCGGCAACGGTGCATTGGCCGCTGCCGACAGCAAACTTCGCCCCCAGGAAGACTGCCCCAAGCCGGGCCCGACCACCAGCACGGAAACCTTTTGCAGTAATCCCATCAACTGATTGGCCGACGAAGTGCCCAGGACCATGGCTTCCGGGAGCCGGGCCAGCGCTGCCGGCACATGTTCGCTACGGGTGGCCAGCGACACCATGCCCGCGCCACTGCGTAGCGCACTTTGTGCACTGAGCAGGATGGCACCCCCAAAACCGCGATCTCCGCCGATCAACAGGACATGGCCGAATTGGCCTTTATGGGCGCTCGGCGCGCGACTCGCCAGACGAGGCAAGTTGCTGGCCGTCAGTCGACGCGCCCTGACGTCGACGCCCTCGAAAGCCTGCGGTGATGCTTGCAGATCATTGAACACCAGCTCTCCGAGCACATCCGCCGCGTCCCCGGTGAACAGTCCCAGCTTCAGAGCGATGAATGTCACGGTCAGGTCGGCCCGCACCGCCACACCCAATACCCGGCCGGTATCGGCACACAGCCCCGAAGGTATATCCACCGCCGCCACCGGCAAGCCACTGGCGTTGATTGCACCGATGACACTGGCGAAGGGCTCGCGCACCTCGCCCGTCAGACCCGTGCCCAGCACCGCGTCCACGACGACGCCCCGAAGCGCCGATTGCGCGCCCCAGGTCTCAATGTCCACGCCCTCGGCCCGTGCCTCGGCACAGGCCAACGCGGCATCGCCTTGCAAGCGCTGAGGATCACCGGCAGCCAACACGCGAACCTTCCAACCGGCACGCCTGGCCAGCACAGCAATCAGATAGCCATCACCGGCGTTATTGCCGTGGCCCGCAACGACCGTCAATTCGTCCGCGCCCGGCCAGCGCCGGACCAGCGTCCGCCAGGTGGCATACGCAGCGCGCTGCATCAATTCGAAGCCCGGTGTGCCGGCAGCGATCAGCCGCGCATCGATGGCTCGCACTTGCGCGGCGCCGTACAGCGCGTCGGGTAAATCATCTTTAGTGTGCGGCATGCGTCTTCGGGCTCCGATGTCTGGCAGAATTATACGCACCTCAGCTCCGGTTTCTCTCGCCTCATGTCCGCCATTACTACAGACCTGTCCGCCCTCGCCCAATCCATCAAGGACTGGGGCCGCGAGCTGGGCTTCCAGCAAGTCGGCATCAACGGCCTGGACCTCGCCGAGCATGAGCAGCACCTGAAGCGCTGGCTCGAAGCCGGCTATCACGGCGAAATGGACTACATGGGCGCCCACGGCAGCAAACGTTCGCATCCGGAGGAACTGGTGCCCGGCACACTTCGGGTGGTGTCCCTACGCATGGACTACCTGCCAGGCGACACCGAAATGGCCAAACGCCTGGCCCAACCGGAAAAAGCCTACGTATCGCGTTATGCCTTGGGCCGCGATTACCACAAATTGATCCGTAAACGTGTGCAACAACTGGCAGAAAAAATTCAAGGAGTGATCGGCCCGTTCGGCTACCGGGCATTCGTCGACAGCGCTCCAGTGCTGGAAAAAGCCATTGCACAGCAGGCCGGTCTAGGCTGGATCGGCAAGAACACCCTGGTCTTGAATCGCAAGGCCGGCAGTTATTTCTTTCTGAGCGAATTGTTCGTCGACCTGCCGTTGCCGGTCGATCCGCCGCACGCCAGCGATCATTGCGGAAAATGCACGGCATGCCTCGACATCTGTCCGACCAACGCTTTTGTCGGCCACTATGTGCTGGATGCGCGGCGCTGTATTTCCTACCTGACCATCGAGCTGAAAAACGCCATCCCTGAAGAGTTGCGCCCCCTGATCGGCAATCGGGTGTTCGGCTGTGATGACTGTCAGATCGTCTGCCCGTGGAACCGCTTTGCCAAACCATCCGGTGAAGGCGACTTCAAGCCACGGCATAACCTGGACAACGCCGAACTGGCGGAGCTGTTCCTGTGGGACGAGGATAAATTCCTCAGCAGTACCGAAGGCTCGCCACTGCGCCGGGCGGGGTACGAGCGCTGGTTGCGGAATCTGGCCGTGGGCCTGGGCAATGCGCCTTCGACGATCCAGGTGCTGGAAGCGCTGAAGGCACGGCGGGATTATCCCTCGGAGATGGTCAGGGAACACGTGGAATGGGCGTTGCGCCAGCATTCTGCTCGCGCCTCCTGAGTGGCTCAGGTGTGGCCACCTACCTGTAGAACAGTGACCAACTTGTCGGTGTCATCGACCAGGTACGTCACGCGGTCCTTGCCGCCGAGCCGGGCCTCCCACATATCGACCCGGTTGACCCTGTTACCCTGAAGGTCCTTCCAGGCCTTCGAATGATGCTGCAGGAATTTGGGGTTGGGGTCGCCCATGTGCCGAACCGCTTCGGCCGGGTCCACCCCTTTGTGGTAGATCACGTTCTTGAATTGGTCGTACTCGTGTTGCTGCGCGCGCCTCAGTTGTTTCGAGATGCTTTTCGGCTCGGCCAGCTTGATTTTCCACGGCCCATTGCCCCTGAAGCCTTCGCCGACCGAACTGCCGGCATTCCCGGTTTTTGTACCGATTCCCGATGCCGAGGGTGGGCGCTTGGGGCTCAAACCCTTCGAAAAGGCTTTGCCAAGCCGATTGCCCCAATGCACGGTGGCCTTACCGATGGCGCCAACCCCTGCCACCACCGAACCCCCGCCTGCCCCGATACTGACCCAGTCGAGGATATCCGCCGCTTCCGACTCCGCGTCAAAGGTCCGCAACACAGCGGCAGTCGCTCCGGTAACGCCGGAAACGACCCCCATGGCCAATCCCACCATTGCCAGTGGCGTCGCGACGCCTAATGTCAAAACACTGGCTGCAATGCCGATGAACGAGACCACGCCACTCAGGATCGCCCCCCAGAAATGCCCGGTGGGATCGACTCGATTGATCGGATCGCCTGCGCAGTAAGCGTAGGGATTCAAACCACCCGCACCGAACGGGCTCAGGTTGTCGGGGCTGAGGAAGCGCCTCAGGGTCGGGCTGTAAACACGATAACCGTTTCCGGGCAGGTACAAACCGCTCTGCGGATCGAGTAGCTCGCCACTGAATCCCGGCACGCTGAACGAACCGGCCTGCACCCGTCGATGACCAAAAGGGCTGTAGGCAAACGGCGAACATTGCGTGCCCGACGTCTCGCTGAGCACGCTACGCTGCTGATCGACAGCCAGCAGCCCGATCCCGGCATCGGTACCTCGGCGCTCCAGCCCCAGCAGAAGGCCGTTCGACGCCAACGACGTGCGGCTGCTGGCACCCTCGAGATCATTGCTGCTCCGATCGTTTCGATAATAACGCCGGGTGGTCGCCCCTGACGGCTGGGCCAGCTCGACCAGCCGATCCCGGGCGTCGTAATGAAAGTCGCGTATGACCTGCTGGTCCGTGCCGGCGACCCGGACCAGGCGCCCCAGAGCATCGTAGGAAATACGCCTCCCCTGTTCATCCAGGACCAGATGACCATTGTCGTCGTATTGCAGCGTCACTGGCGCCGGGTAGTCCTTGTGGCTGTTACGGATCACAGTCAATCGGGTCGGGTCAGTAGCGCTGTATTCGAAAGTCGTGAGGTTGCTGCCACCGGGGAATCGGGTTTCCAGGGTGAGGATGTTATCGAGCGCATCGAACACATAGGCTTGCCGGATGATCTCCTTGCCCTGGGCATCACACGGCCGTTGAGTGCCCGTGCATTGATACAGGCAGAGACGACCGCGCGAGTCGTAGGCGAACTGCTCGTCGCGCAACACCGCCTGCTCGTGCCGCAACGTCTTTCGCGTCAGTTTGTCCGCCTGGGTGTAGGCCGACGACAAGACCTGAGTCGCACCATCGCCGAACTGGAAGGTTCGCGACACCTCACGCCCGAAATCATCGTAGGCCATACGCGTGGTCATGGAGCCTTGTCCCTGCGTGGCGCGGGCCTCGATCGCCACCAGTTGACTGAGTGTATTGTAGGAAAAAGTGGCGTTCAGCGCCCGATGTTCAAATGACTGCGCACGACCTGCATCGTCATACCCGGTCGTGTGCGGCTCACCCAGAACGTCGACGAAACGAAGCAATCGACCACCCAGGGAATAGCTGTAGAAGACACTTTTACCGTCGTCGCCGACCAGGGAAGTCTCACTTTTGAGGCGCCCGGCCCGGTCGTACGTCAGTCGGGTTTCGCGGCCCTGCTCGACACACCGGGTCAACTCGCCCAGCTGAGGATGATATTCGTAGCTGGCGAGTAATCCGGTGGCCTGGCGTTGCGTGACAACACCACCCAATTGGGCTTCGTAGCGGTATTCGATGCGCTCGCCAGCGGGCGTTTGCTTCCAGGCAGGTTGGCTGCAACCGGCTTCATATCCCACCCGACTGGTCCGGCCACCTACGACGCTCAGGGTCAAGCGCCCCAGCCCATCGAATACCTGTCGCCCCAGCGTATGGCCGGCCACCGTGATGCCGACCGGCAAGGACTGCCGGGAGTGCCCGGCGTAGGTGGTCTGCACCGCACTGCCGTCGGGTAACGTGCTGAGGGTCAGGCGATCGAACACGTCATAGGCATGGGTGGTGCGATTCCCCACGGGGTCGGTCTGCTCGACGCAACGGCCCAGACCGTCATACGCATAAAGCTGTGCGCCATGGCTGTTGTTCGAGGTATCGAAGCGCTCGATGCTGTCGGGTTTACCGAATGTGTTGTACACCGTGACGGTTTTGCCCATGCCCTCCAGCCAGGTCGTCTCCTTGCGCAGGATCGGGTCAAAGTCGCGACGCTCCCGACGACCATCGGGGTGCACCGTACTGCTGACCTGCCCCCAATCATCATAGGTGAAGACCGTATTGAACACCTGGCGCTGCCCGAGCCACCAGTCGATCTTTTTTTCACCAGTCATTTGCCCGAGCACGTCGTACTTCGCGGCATAGACCTCGCGAAACACCACGTCCCCGTCCTGCTCCGGGTCCTGCTCTTCGACCTCAATGACCCGCCCAAGCCCGTCATAGCGGGTTTTGCTGTGTTGACCCATGGCATCGGTGTCCAGTTTCGTCACCAGGATCCGGGCCCCCTTCTTCTCCTGTTTAAAACGCGAGCTGTTGCGGCTTTCGAATTCACTGCCGGCTGCAACGGTTCGGCTCGTTTCTCGACCCAGGCCATCGTAAGTGAAGTCGACGCGCCCCTGATCCTCGTTCTGCTCCGAGCGCTTCAAGCCATTGATGACAGACGCGCTCACGCTCGATTCCTGGCGGGTTTCATCGAACCCCAACTGGATGGTTTGCATCTGCAACGCGGTGTCATCAAGCAGGTACTCGAAATGCGTCGCGCACGACTCCCCGCCCTGGCGCACTGTGTATTTGTGCAGCACGGTGTAAGCCTGCGGGTCTGTGACCATCTCGGTGTATTCGAGATCGGTCTGCAATCGCAAGACCGCTCCCGCCTGCGTGTGCTCGTAAAAGCTCTGTTGCGACAGTACGACATCGCAGCCAGGCTTACCGGGCTCGCCGATTTGCCGGTAGCGAAATTGCAGCTGCGTCGTCGCAGCCTGGGCAAGATCCGCTGCCGCCCGTACGGTTCGGCTTTTCTCGAAGCGCGCGAACCCCAGCGGGTCGGCCGGACAACCTTCGGCACCGCTGGCCGGGTAAAACGTCGAGACGGTCACCACCCCGTTCGGCGCGACATGCTTGAGAAGGTTGCCCCAGGCATCGAACAGGGTCGTGGTCACCTCCTCGCGGAAAGCCTGGGTCTGGCGGTTTTCATAGCGCAGCGTCTGGACCTTGGGCAGTCGGAATTGCGCGGGCTGCCCGGTGAACGGTTTGCCCGGCTCAAGGTGATAATCGACCGTTCTCGACACCACGCTTTGATTGCAGCGGGTCACTTGGGAGATCAGCAAATGGTATTTGTTGTAGGTACGCTTGATGGAGCGATGCACGTTGGCACCCTCCATCAGCATTTCCACCGAAGAATACAGGTAGTCCGAGCTCCTCTGGTACAAGGTGTCGCCGTCCCGCCTCCAGTGCACATCACTGTCGTCGTACCCCAGGAAATTGGTCGGCGAGAATCGGTAGTGGGTAGTGATGGCCGGTTGCAGGCCCGGGAAAACCGTATGGGTGCAGACATGCGGGATCGTCGTCTGTGGCGCGCCACAGGGAAGCCGATGGCCCGCCACTTCGTAGCGGATCTGCTCGCGCGCCCCCAGGGGTGAGATGACCTCTGTCAGGCATTCGGCCCCGCCGATGGCCTGACTGCTCAGTATCCAGGCACTGCCGTCGGGTAACTGCACGGCACTCACCCGATCACCGGCCTGTTTCAGCGTGAAGGACGCGGCGCACTCGCTGCCTGGGTACAACGTCAAGACCACCTGGCCAGGCGTTCGCTCGATGCTCAACAAGGCTCGAGTGGCGTCGCGCACGGCGGACAGCGCCGGCACATCACCCATCGACTGGTAATCGAACAGGATCGCCCCGCCGTTGGCCGAAACGATTCTTTTGGGCACCGCCAGCTCACTACCGACGTAGACCTCCAGTTCTTCGATCAAGCCGCTTTTATGCACGACATCAAAGCGTCCGGATTCCCGACAAAGCACCTTGAAAGTCTTCAGCTTGAGTTCGTCAAGGACGAGCCCCGAAGACGTCTTCTTCGCCTGGTAACGTTCGCCCCCCGCCAGCGTCAGGAGGCCATGGGGTACGTCGTAGCGGGTCAGTGCCAGTGACCAGCCTTTCCCGAATCCGCCGTCATGGGTCTGGAGTGGATTGAAGAAAAGCCTGATTGGCAGGCTTGGCCCCTGCAAAAAGTTGGACCTGAGCTCGCCCAGTGTCAGCGAGCAGGTATACGTGCCGGTGCGAGGATCGACCCCTCCGGTGAGAAACCCGCTGAAATTGAAAGCATTGGAATGTAGAGGTGGGCCCCCAGCATCGCTGGCAGTCGATGAATCAGGCATGGAAGGATCCTTTAAACAGTGGTAGCCCACAGCTTATTGAGTCACTTGAACGCCTTGTCTTTATCTATGTACCGCAACGCAAAGGGTCTGTGAGTGCATGTGTCTCACTGTTCGTCGTTATAGACGAACTTGGGCATTTCCCAATGGAAACGAATGGCCAGCAAGCGAAGGAGAAATCCACCAAACAGGGTGATCAGGATCGCCTGTTCGCCGGGCAGTTGCAGGTAGATGCACAGCATGTAGCACCAGGCGGCCGCGAAGGAAACGCTGGCGTACAACTCGCGGCGGAAGATCAGCGGGATGTCGTTACAGAAGATGTCACGAAGGATGCCGCCAAACACCCCGGTAATCACACCGCTGACCGAGGCCACCAGCATGCCGTGGCCCATTTCCAGGGCGGTCATACAGCCGATCAAAGTGAAGGCCACCAGCCCCACGGCATCGAGCACCAGAAACAGCGAACGCAGGTGGCGCATCCAGCGCGCGGTGAACACGGTGACCATGGCCGCAATCGACGTCAGCACCAGGTACTCCGGGTGTTTGACCCACGTCAGCGGATAATGGCCGAGCAAAACATCGCGCACCGAACCACCGCCCAGCGCCGTGATGCAGGCAATCAGCACCACGCCAAACCAGTCCATGCCCCGCCGCCCCGCGGACAGCGCCCCGGTCATGGCTTCGGCGGTAATGGCGATCAGGTAAAGCATCAGCAACATGGCGGCAGTCCTTGCGAGAAGGCGCGCAGTCTAGCCATTAAGGGGCGGCACCAAAAGGGGGCGTGCCTTGTAGATTGTGCTGGCCCCATCGCGAGCAAGTCGAATCGTCGCACCGCCGCTCCCACAGAAGCCCAATTGTGAACGCGATCAATTGTGGGAGCGGGCTTGCTCGCGAAGAGGCCCGCCCAGACACCGGCAAATCAAACCTTGATGAAATGCTTGCGGTAATGCTGCAACTCCGCGATCGATTCGCGAATGTCGTCCAGTGCCAGGTGGGTACTGCCCTTTTTGAAGCTGTCACGCACATCCGGCGCCCAGCGTGCCGCCAGCTCCTTGAGAGTCGACACGTCGAGGTTGCGGTAGTGGAAGTAACTTTCGAGGCCTTTCATGTGGGTATAAAGGAAGCGACGGTCCTGGCAGATGCTGTTGCCGCAGATCGGCGATTTGCCCTTCGGCACCCACTGTTCCAGGAACGCGATGGTTTGCGCTTCGGCTTCGGCCATGCTGATGCGGCTCTCACGCACACGCTGGGTCAGGCCCGAGTTGCCGTGGGTGCGGGTGTTCCACTCGTCCATGGTGGCGAGCACTTCGTCACTGTGGTGAATGGCGATCACCGGGCCTTCGGCCAGGGTGTTGAGCTCACTGTCGGTGACGATGGTGGCCATTTCGATAATGACGTCGGTGTCAGGGTTCAGACCGGTCATTTCCAGATCGATCCAGATCAGGTTTTGCGCGTTTAGCATGTGTCGACTCCTAGGCAATGCTGCGCAGTTTAGCTTAGGGAGGCCTCGGGGCGTGCTAAACTCGCGGCCGTTTTACCTAATCGCTGCATTCTTCTTGTGGAACACCCATGGCCAAACGCCAACTCAATCGTCGTCAAAACTGGCGCATCGAAAAAATTCAGGGCGAGCGCGCTGCCCGCGCCGCCAAACGCGAGTCCTCGGCGGTCGAGGCACTCGAGGGTGGCGACCTGGGCCCGGAACAGACAGGCCTTGTGATTGCGCATTTTGGTGTGCAGGTCGAAGTCGAAGCGCTGGCTGGCGAACTGGCTGGCCAGGTGTTTCGCTGCCATTTGCGCGCCAACCTGCCAGCGCTGGTGACCGGCGATCAGGTGGTGTGGCGCGCCGGCAATCAGGGCATCGGGGTGATCGTCGCGCAATTGCCGCGCAACACCGAACTGTGCCGCCCGGACAGCCGCGGCCAGCTCAAGCCCGTGGCGGCCAACGTCGACATGATCGTGATCGTCTTCGCTCCGCTGCCCGAGCCTCACGCCAACCTGATTGACCGTTATCTGGTGGCCGCCGAACATGCCGGCATTCGCCCGCTGTTGCTGCTCAACAAGTTCGACCTGATCGACGAGCAGAACGCCCCGGCACTCAACGCCCTGCTCGCGGTGTACCGCACGCTGGGTTACCCGGTGCTGGAAGTGTCGGCGCACCACGGCAACGGCATGGAGCAACTGCAACAGCAACTGGACGGGCACATCAGTGTGTTCGTAGGCCAGTCCGGCGTCGGCAAGTCGTCGCTGGTCAACAGTCTGCTGCCGGACGTCGACACCCGCGTCGGTCCTTTGTCCGAGCTGTCCGGCCAAGGCACCCACACCACCACCACCGCGCGCCTGTTCCACTTCCCCGGTGGTGGCGAATTGATCGACTCCCCGGGCATCCGCGAATTCGGCCTCGGCCACGTCAGCCGCGCCGACGTCGAAGCCGGCTTCATCGAATTCAACGACCTGATCGGCACCTGCCGCTTCCGCGATTGCAAACACGACCGCGAACCCGGCTGTGCGCTGCTCAAGGCCCTGGAAGACGGCCGCGTGCAACAGCAGCGGATGAACAGCTATCGCTCGATCATCGCGAGCTTGCCGCAGGGTGGTTATTAAGCGGCGTTGTTCCGGTGGGAGCGCGTCGAACCGCCGCGATGGGCGTCAACGATGACGCTGGTCGCCTGACACCCAGCGGTGTCTGAACATCCATCGCGAGCAAGCTCGCTCCTACAGGGGTCGGTGATTAGCTTTGAAATTGGCCATTCAGGCATAAAAAAGCCGCGAGCATTTCGCGGCTTTTTTGCATTTAGCGGGCGGCTTTTTCCAGCGACCAACCCAGCACATCCAGCGCATCGCAACCGTCCTGCAACAGCAGGTGGGCGGCACTGGCGAAGTGTTCCAGGTCATGACCTTCAGCATTCCTGACGCTCAGGCAGGTGACGCTATTCAGCAGGTTACGGGCAATTTTGAGGCGGTGGACAGCGTTTTCGAGCAGGTCGACAGCTCGGGCCTCGGTATCGATGTACAGGATCGGGCCGGCGCTGAAATTGCTTTGGAGGGGGTGGTATTTAGGCATGGCTGAATCTCATCTGATAAATGAAGCTCCACCTTTCGCGGCTAAACGAATTAGGTGGTAGCTATGCGCGGGTTAGCCGACCGGCAGATGACTCCGGCACACCCGAAGGTGTCCCACGCACAGCCACCATAGACATGCAGACCCAAGGCAGCAAAAAGCGCCGCGATTATACGGGCGCTTGTGCATCATCTGATACGACCGGCTAAAGTCGATCACCGTTTTCGTCGGTGACGGGGAAACTATAGGCGCGCCCCAGATGAAGAAAACCCCGGTTTATGCAACTAAGAGATTTCCCACATCAATCTCGGACATGGATGGTTTTTCGGTTTTTTCCCGGGCGACCTCACCCACCGGCATAACACCGAACCTGTAGCAGCGAGCTTGTCGAAGCGTCGAACCGTCGCGATGGTCGTCAACGATGACGCTGGCGGCCTGACATCCAGCGGTGTCTGGACATCCATCGCGAGCAAGCTCGCTCCTACAGGGGTCGGTGATCAGCTTTGAAATTAGCCATTCAGGCACAAAAAAGCCGCGATCATATCGCGGCTTTTTCGTATCACTGTTTCGGCGCTTCCGGCGGTTTGGGGGCCGGGTTGTCGAACAGGTTCAGGCGTTCGCGCAGCTCGTGGGCCGGTAGCGGTTCCTTTTCAGGCGGCAAGGCGTTTGGATCGGCCGGTTTGGCCGGCACTTCACCTGGGCCACCCTGGCCTTGTGTCGGTTCCGGAGCCGGTTCCGCACCTTGCGAGCCTTCGATGGCACGCTGGGCTTTCTTGGTCAGCACGATGATGTCGATACGGCGGTTGACCGGGTTGAGCGGATTCTCGCGATCGAACAGTGCCGACGAGGCATAACCCACCACCCGCGCCACCTGATCTTCCGGATAACTGCCCGCCACCAGCGCACGGCGTGCGGCGTTGGCGCGGTTGGCCGACAGCTCCCAGTTGCCGAAGTCGCCGGTACCGGCGAACGGCTTGGCATCGGTGTGGCCACTGACGCTGATCTTGTTCGGCACCGCCTTGATGGTGTCGGCCATGGCCAGCAGGATGTCTTCGAAATACGGCTTCAGGCGCGCACTGCCGGAATCGAACATCGGCCGGTTCTCGGCGTCCACGATCTGGATACGCAAGCCGTCGGTGGTGATCTCGAACAGGATCTGGTCCTTGAACTTCTGCAGTTGCGGATTTTCTTCCACCTTGTTCTGCAGTTCCTGCAGCAACAGCTCCAGGCGTTCCTTCTCGACCATCTCGGCCATGCCTTCGACCTGTTCGGCGTCGACCGTCACCTTGTCCGGCTGAGGTTGGGACTTCACCTCAGGGTTGAGGGTGTTTTCCGGCGCCAGGGTCGGCGAGCCGCCCAGGTCAATGATGTAGGGCGTGCCACTTTCGGAAAACCCGACCGGGTCCTTGAAGTAACCGGCGATGGCTATCTTCTGTTCCGGTGTCGCGGTGGACAGCAGCCACAGCACCAGGAAGAACGCCATCATCGCCGTCGCGAAGTCAGCGAAGGCGATTTTCCAGGCGCCCCCGTGATGTCCGCCGGCTATGCGCTTGACGCGCTTGACGATTATCGGCTGATTATTTTCCATGGTTTAGCGACCGCGAACCGCTTGTTCCAGCTCAGCGAAGCTAGGACGGTGCGCCGGGTACAGAACCTTGCGCCCGAACTCCACGGCCAGCGATGGCGGCATGCCAGAAGCCGAGGCCACCAGCGAGGCTTTGATCGCTTCGTATACGTTCAGCTCTTCCTTGGCATCGTGGGCCAGGGAATGGGCCAGGGGGCCGAAAAAACCGTAAGCGGCAAGAATACCGAAGAAGGTACCCACCAGTGCCGCACCTACGTGCAAGCCGATGGAAGCCTGGTCGCCCTCACCGAGCGAGGCCATGGTGACCACGATACCCAGTACCGCGGCGACAATACCGAAACCGGGCATGCCGTCGGCAATGCCGTTGACCGCATGGGAAGGATGCTCCAGGTCTTCCTTGAGGCTGTAAAGCTCCATGTCGAACAGACCTTCCAGCTCATGGGGAGCCATGTTGCCGGACGACATGATGCGCAGGTAATCACAGATAAACGCGGTCATGCGTTCATCTTTCAACACTGCGGGATACTTGGCGAAAATCGGGCTCGCCGCCGCATCTTCGATGTCGCCTTCGATGGCCATCATGCCTTCACGGCGACTTTTATTGAGGATTTCGTAAACCAGCCCCAACACTTCCAGGTAGAAGGTGTGGCTGAAGCGCGAGCCGAACATGCTCAGGGATTTCTTGAGCACGTGCATGGTCATATAGCCGGGGTTGGCCTGCAGGAACGCACCCAAGGCTGCGCCGCCAATGATCATGACTTCGAAGGGTTGGATCAGGGCGGCAATTTTGCCGTGGGAGAGCACGTATCCGCCGAGCACGCTAGCGAATACGACGATGATGCCGATTATTTTAGCCATAGGTAGGAGAGCACTTACTGAGTCGGGTTCAAGGTCATATTCGGAAGTTAAAAAATCTCTTCTTCTACTTATCGGCAAAACTGCGCCAGACTATAGCCAGTTCAGGCGAAAAGCCAATTTGGCCCATTCTGGGCGTAGGTAATGCAGACGATGATCACGTCCAACCATGGCTAATGAAACGAACGTTCCACCGCAAAAACCGACCACGCTCGAAGGCTGGGTAAAGCTTCTCGATGGCGTGCGCCTGCCTGTCCCACAGGCCAGCCACGACCGGGTTTGCAAGGCAATCACCGACAATCGCAGCTCATTGCGCGATATCGCCGACCTGATGCAGGACAGCCCTGCACTGGCATTGAGCGTGATTCGCGAAGCCAATCGGCAGACTCACGGCAGCATGGCCGAGCCGGCGGAAAACCTTGAGGTGGCGATCACGCGCCTGGGTTTGAAGCGCACCGAAGAGTTGCTCGCTCGGCTGCCTGCCATGCCTGAATCGCAAATTCCAGCGACCCTGCGACAGTTGCAGTTGATCAGCCAGCACGCTACGCAACAGGCCAATGGTTTTTTCGCCGCACGCCTGGCCAGGCTGTGGCAGGACATCCACTGGGGCAGCCTGTTATTCCTGTCGCCGTTATGGCCGCTGGCACTGACCCACCCGCAATTGCTCGAAGAGTGGGAACTGCGGGTTATCCACAAGGGCGAGTCGGCACGCAAAGTCGAGAAACAATTGTTCGGCGTTCGCTTGTTGCGAATCGCCCGCACGCTGGTGGAAACCTGGCACCTGCCGAACTGGGTCCAACAAGGTTACAGGCTGCTGCTCATGGAGCAACGTGAGCTGGTGCAAGTTCTGCGCATCGCCCGTGACATCGATCATCCGCTGCGCCAGCAAAACCGTCTCGATGACGACCCGACACTGCGGCGCTGGCTCAACCAGCCGGCCAACACCGTGTTGCTGGCCAACGGCTTGGCACTGTCGGCGCAACAATCCTGGGACTGCCCGCACAGTCAGCGCTGGCAATACTTGACCAGCCTCTACCTGCAAATGCCAATGGACGAGTTGCAGCAGCAACTGCACCAGCAGGCTGTCAACAGCGCCCGCCACCACGCCGCGCCTGGCCTCTTCCATCCCGCCGTTGCGCTGCTCTGGCCGTGGGGCACCCATCGTATCCACGCGGGCCTGCTGCCTGCCCCGGGACCGTCTGCCGAAGACTTGACGAAGTGGCGCGGGCAATGCGCCGAATTACTGGCAGAGCCGAGTCGGTTCACCAATGCCATGCACCTGACCAACTCGGCACGGGACGCCCTGGTGGCGTGTGGCATGCGCCGGGTGATGATCCTGATGGCCGACCGCACCCACGCCAATCTGCGCGTACACCAGACCGCCGGGCTGCCCAAGGAAGCAGCCGGATTGAATTTCGTGGTCAGTCAAAGCACCGTGTTGCAACGTTTGGTGGCGCAACAGGCGCAGGTGCGCCTGAACCCGGCCAACAATGCGCAATTCTCGGCGCTGCTGCCCCCCGGCCTGCGCGCACAATTTCGCGGTGAACACTTGATGCTGCGTTCGCTGGTCAACAACGGCCGCGTCATCATGATCGTGGCCGCAGACCAGGGTGGTGGGCCGTTTTCGGATATCACCGTGCAGGCCTTTGGGAAAACCGCGCAGTGCATCGAGAAAGCCCTGCACAGCTTTAGCCATCGCGGCCAATGACCCGCTACAATCCTCCCCTTTGTGCCCTGGAGACCTCACATGTCTGACTTCTCTGGCTTGCCGCTGGTCATTGAGCCGAGCGACTTGCTTCCTCGCCTCGACGCCCGCGATCTTATCCTGGTGGACCTGACCAGCAGCGCCCGCTATGCCGAAGGCCATATTCCCGGCGCGCGCTTCGTCGATCCGAAACGCACGCAACTCGGCCAGCCGCCGGCGCCGGGTCTGATGCCACCGCAAGCGGCAATCGAGGCGCTGTTCGGTGAACTGGGCCACAATCCCGACGCCGTGTACGTGGTCTACGACGACGAAGGCGGCGGTTGGGCCGGGCGCTTCATCTGGTTGCTCGATGTCATCGGCCACCAGAAGTACCACTACCTCGACGGTGGCCTGACGGCCTGGCTGGCGGAAGGCTCGCCGATGTCGATCCAAATCCCGCCAGCGGTGGGCGGTCCGGTGACCTTGACCCTGCACGAGGAACCCACCGCGACACGCGAGTACCTGCAAAGCCGCCTTGGCGCCGCCGACCTGGCTATCTGGGACGCACGCGGGCCACTGGAGTATTCCGGCGAGAAGGTCCTGGCGGCCAAGGCTGGGCACATTCCCGGCGCAGTCAACTTCGAGTGGACCGAGGGCATGGACCCGGCGCGCAACCTGCGCATCCGCACCGACATGCCGCGAATCCTCGAACACCTGGGGATCACCAAGGACAAAGAAGTCATTACCCACTGCCAGACTCATCACCGTTCTGGCTTCACTTATCTGGTGGCCAAATCCCTCGGTTATCCGCGGGTCAAAGGCTATGCCGGTTCCTGGGGCGAATGGGGCAACCATCCCGACACGCCCGTAGAGATTTAAGGTTTTAAAGGACAGTTAATGAACAAGCGTCTGTTTATCCTCAGCCAGTACCTGCTGCCCCACCACCTGCTTTCGCGATTGGCCGGATGCGTCGCCGAATGCCGTGTGCGCTGGTTCAAGAATGCGTTCACCGCCTGGTTCGCCAAGCGCTATCAGGTGGACATGTCCCAGGCCCTGGTTGAAGACATCACCGCGTACGAGCACTTCAATGCATTCTTCACCCGTGCCTTGAAGGATGGCGCCCGTCCGCTGGACGAGACACCAGGCGCAATCCTGAGCCCGGCCGATGGCGCGGTCAGCCAGTTGGGCCCGATCGAACACGGACGTGTGTTCCAGGCCAAGGGCCACAGTTTCAGCGTGCTGGAACTGCTGGGCGGCGACCCGGCCAATGCCGCACCGTTCATGGGCGGCGATTTCGCCACCATTTACTTGTCGCCCAAGGACTACCACCGCGTGCACATGCCGCTGGCCGGCACCCTGCGCGAGATGGTCTACATTCCGGGCCGTATCTTCTCGGTCAACCAGACCACCGCTGAAAACGTCCCGGAACTGTTCGCGCGCAACGAACGCGTGGCGTGCATTTTCGACACCGAGCGCGGGCCGATGGCCGTGGTGCTGGTGGGCGCGATGATCGTGGCGTCGATTGAAACCGTTTGGGCCGGGTTGGTGACGCCGCCCAAGCGCGAGCTGAAAACCTTCCGCTACGACGAAGCGGCCCGTGCGCCGATCCACCTGGAAAAAGGTGCGGAACTGGGTCGATTCAAGCTGGGTTCGACCGCCGTCGTGCTGTTCGGGCCGGATCAGGTCAAGTGGGCCGAAGAATTGGCCGCTGGTTCGCCCGTGCAGATGGGCCAGGGTTTGGGCCTGCCAAAGGCCTGATACCAACCCTGTACCTGTAGGAGCGAGCTTGCTCGCTCCTACAGGGGGGGTGTGGAATTTGTGTACCCTTTCGCTTGTCCATAGCTGCTAGAGTCAAACCTTCACTGCCCACTTCCCGGCTGGAGTTTGTTTACGGCATGGATGAGACCAGTCCCCACTTGTTGCTACGGGCACCCACGCCCACTCAACCACGTTTGTCTTTCTGCGAGGCCACTCCGCGCGATCTCAAGCGCTGGATCGCAGACTTGCCCAAGGCCAACATCGGCGAAACCGCACGTCGGCTTTATCAGGGCCTGAGCGAACTCAACCAACTGCTCACCCCCAGCGACAATCGCCTGCAACTCCTCGAATTGCTGCGGCCCGAGGTGTATTACGTTTGCAAGCACCTGGAGCGGCACTTCCTGCACCAGTCGATTGTGCTCGATGAGCGCTCGCGCAAGGTCGTCAACCTCTGCCAGGCGCTGCAAGGTCATTTGGCGATCGGGTACAAGCAGATCGTCGTACGCATCGCCCCGCGTTTTAGCAAAGACCGCGCACCGCTGTTGACCCACGCATTGCAACGGGCCATGCATTGCCTCAACGGTACCCTGATTCGCGCCACCGAACTGTACGCCCCCGTGCCGGAAGGTTTGTGGCTGGAACTGCACCAACTGTATCGGATTGCCTGCACCCATCGCCTTCAGGACCAGAGTCTGCGCGACCCGTTGGCCAGTCAGACGCAAACGATCAGTATCGAACAAACCTATACGGTCGCCCTGCTGCTCGGCGCCGCCCGCTGCAATCAGTTGCGCCAGAACCAGATCGCACGGCTTGTCGAAGTCCTTGAGCCCTGGAGCAAATGGCTCAAGCTGCAAACGCAAGCCTCTGGCTTGTTTGCCGTCGCACCGGAACTCGATATCGGCCCGCGCTACCGAGCGAAATTCCGCCCTGAACAGTTGGAAAGCTTGCTCACTTTCGATCCGCAGCCACTCGTAGCCGCCATTGACGCGCACCTGCGAGACATCGAAAGCGCCAATCCCCTACCCGTGCCCGCAGGCCTGAGCGTGGACACCCTGCAACACCTGAGTGCCGCCTGGGGCCAGGCCGTAGAGCGCAGCTTCCAGCGCACCGCCAGCCAAGGCACCCTGACGCTGTGCGTTGGCATGAGCGCGCTGCACTTTTACCTGGGCGGCCAACGTCCGTTTAGCGAAATCCTGAAAACCCCCGGAAGCGGCCGCGCCAAATTCACAGCCATGGAACCTGCCGGTCCACAAAATGACCATTGGCGACAGGCATTCGACGCCGCGCCTCAAGGCACCGCCGATGCGATGCTTCCCTATGAGGAAATCGAATACCCACAACTGCAGATCGACGACAGTCACGAGACCTCTGACCAGAACCGTCACTTCCCGACCTACGTCCTGCCCGTGATCAATCACAGCCCGGGAGGCTATTGCCTGGCGTGGCCCGACGCTGTGCCAGAGGAATTGCAGGCGGGCGAAATGGTCGGCATCGAAGATGCAGCGGGGGGCGGTTGGAGCATTGCGGTGGTGCGCTGGATCCGCCAGGTTCGTGGCGGCGGCACGCAAATGGGCATTGAGCAAGTTGCCCCGTATGCCGAACCTTGCGGCCTGCAACTGGTGCGCGCTCGCGACGACCACAGCCATTATCTGCGTGGCCTGTTGTTGCCGGCCATCAGTGCTGTCGATTTGCCGGCAACCCTGCTCGCCCCGCGCCTGCCCTTCCAGGAAGGCAACAAGGTGCTGATCAATACCAACGGCGAAGAACGCCGCGCCGGTCTGGATCGGCGGCTGGCCAGCACCAACAGCTTCAATCAGTTCGCGTATCGCTCGCTGGAAGCGGCCAGGAACGAGAACGCCACGGGCAGCGACGGTGGGGTCGGCTCGGAAGAAGATTTTGATTCGTTGTGGAAGACACTCTGAGAGACCGCAGCGCGGCCATCGCGGGCAAGCCCGCTCCTACAGCAGACCAACTGTAGGAGCGGGCTTGCCCGCGAAAAGGTTTGTCAGCCGCCGCTGAACTCAGAGCTGCCCGTCACGATCCCTGAAGCCCAGCAGATACAACACACCATCGAGCCCCAGCGTGGAAATCGCCTGTTTCGCCGACTGCTTGACCAGCGGCTTGGCGCGAAACGCAACGCCCAGGCCGGCGATCGCCAGCATCGGCAGGTCGTTGGCGCCGTCGCCCACGGCGATGGTCTGCTCAAGGCGCAAGCCTTCTCTGGCCGCCAGTTCCTTGAGCAGATCGGCCTTGCGTTGCGCATCGACAATCGGCTCGACCGCAACGCCGGTTACCTTGCCATCCACCACTTCCAACTCGTTGGCGAACACATAGTCGATGCCCAACTTGGCCTGCAACTGCTTGGCGAAGTAGGTAAAACCACCCGAAAGGATCGCCGTCTTGTAGCCCAGGCGCTTGAGTTCCGCAAAGAGCGTCTCGGCGCCTTCGGTCAGGCGCAATGAGGCGCCGATGGAGTCCAGCACGCCGACATCCAGGCCCTTGAGCAGCGCCAGGCGTTCCTTGAAGCTGGCACGAAAATCCAGCTCACCGGCCATGGCGCGCTCGGTGATTTCCGAGACCTTGTCGCCTACACCAGCGGCCTTGGCCAGTTCGTCGATCACTTCGGCCTCGATCAGGGTCGAGTCCATGTCGAACACCGCCAGGCGACGGTTGCGACGGAACAGCGAATCTTCCTGGAAGGCGATGTCGACGTTCAGTTCCTGGGCGACGTTGAGGAATTCGGCGCGCAATGCCTGTGGGTCAGCGGCTTCACCACGTACCGAAAACTCGATGCAACCCTTGCCCTTGTCGGCCGGGGTGTCGAGGGGCATGCGTCCGGACAGACGATCGATGTGATCGATGTTCAGCCCGTACCTGGCGGTAATTTCGCTCACCGCCTGCAATTGCCCGGCGGTCACTTTGCGGGTCAGTAGCGTCACGATATGGCGTTTTTTGCCCTGGTTGCCCACCCACTGTTGGTAATCCTCTTCGGACACCGGCGTGAATCGCACCTGTTGTTCGAGCTCGTAGCCTTTGAAGAGGATGTCCTTGAGCACCGACTGACCTTGCTCGGTGTCGGGAATTTCGACCAGGATGCCGAACGACAGCGTGTCGTGGATCACCGCCTGGCCGATGTCGAGAATGCTCACACCACCCTGTGCCAGAACGCCGGTAATGGCCGCAGTCAGACCCGGACGATCGGATCCGGTGATGTTTATCAGGACGATTTCGCGCAAGGCGCACCCCCGCAAGTGGAAAAAAACCGCATTCTACCCACATTCAGTGACCATCGGGCACCGTGAGCGCTTTGCCGGTCTAGGGCCTGTCGCTATACTGCGCGTCAACTTCACGGACAAAAGAGCCGAGCGCAAGTGAACCGGCCCACGCCAGTAAAAACCGATAACTTCTTCCTGCTGATCTTCCGTGCACTGCGTCACCGCCGTGTACCGATTGCATTGCGCATCGCCAGCCATAACGTGATCCTGGTCGCCCTGGCCCTGGTGATCTACGCCTGCGTGATGGGTTTGCAGTTCAAGCAGGCCATGCACGAGCAGGCGGATGCCCTGGGCGAAAGCCTGACCACGCAGACCGCCACATCGGCCACTGAGCTATTGGTGTCCAATGACATC
>Ga0308165_1001970_pt1 | contig 26537 bp, 25 predicted proteins | sample PhyWR2_FD_201032 | JGI IMG/M metagenome (GOLD analysis project Ga0308165, IMG submission 201032) | Phyllosphere microbial communities from UC Gill Tract Community Farm, Albany, California, United States - DLSLW.R2 | ecosystem: Host-associated > Plants > Phyllosphere > Unclassified | place: USA... | reverse complement strand
GGCCACAGATCGGGCGGCGTGGTGCCCTTGCCGAGATCGTGCATGAGCGCGGCGAAACGCACGCCCAGCGAATAGCCGCGTCCGGCGGCATAGTCGAGCACCATCATGACGTGCACGCCGGTGTCGATTTCGGGATGGTACTTGGCCGGTTGTGGCACGCCCCACAGCGCATCCAGTTCCGGCAGGATGCGCGCCAGCGCGCCGCAGTCGCGCAGCACGTTGAACATGCGCGAGGGTGTCTGTTCCATCATGCCGCGCGCGAGTTCTTGCCACACGCGCTCGGGCACCAGCGCATCGACCTCGCCGGCGGCGACCATCTTCTGCATGAGTGCATTGGTTTCGGGGGCGACAGTGAAATCGGGGAAGCGCGCCGCGAAGCGCGCCAGGCGCAGGATACGCACCGGGTCTTCGATGAAGGCGTCGGAGACGTGGCGGAACACGCGTTTGCCGATGTCGCCCTGACCGCCGTAAGGATCGACCAGTACGCCGTCTTCGCCTTTGGCGATGGCGTTGATGGTGAGATCGCGCCGCGCCAGGTCTTGCTCGAGCGTGACCGCGCTGTCGGTATGGAACACGAAACCCTTGTAGCCCGGCGCGGTCTTGCGCTCGGTGCGCGCCAGCGCGTATTCCTCCTGGGTGTCGGGATGCAGGAATACCGGGAAGTCCTTGCCGACTGGGCGGAACCCCTGTGCGAGCATGTCTTCCGGCGTGGCGCCGACGACCACGTAGTCGTGATCCTGCACGGGCAAGCCGAGCAGTTCATCGCGCACCGCACCGCCGACGACGTAGATCTTCATCAGTGGCTCAATGGTCGGGCAAGACTTCTTTTTCGACCAGCGCCTCGGCGATCCATTTGGCCACGGCCGGATGCGCCACCACGCGATCGAGGTAAGCCTGCAAGGCCGGCGCCAGCGATACGTGGTAGCTGCGGAAGCGCATCACTACCGGCGCATAGAAGGCGTCGGCGATGGAGAAGTCGCCGAACAGGAATTCATGATGGCCGAACTGCGACAGGCAGTCTTCCCAGATTTCGCAGATGCGGCCGATGTCGCCCTGCGCTTCGGGTGTGCGGCCCTTGCCCGGATAACTGCCGCGAATGTCCATGCTCATGGCGCTGCGCAGGCCGGTGAAACCGGAGTGCATTTCGGCCGTAATGCTGCGCGCGACGGCGCGGGCGGCAGTCTCTTGCGGCCACAGTGCGCGGTCCGGAAATTGTTCGGCCAGGTATTCGCAGATGGCCAGCGAATCCCAGATATGCGTCTGGCCGTCGAGCAGCACCGGCACGCGTCCGGCGGCGGAGTATTCGGCGATCTTGCCGGCGGTGTCGGGCTGGTCGAGGCAGATGCGGATTTCACGGAACGGGATGTCGAACGCCGTCAGCACTACCCATGGACGCATCGACCAGGACGAATAATTCTTGTTGCCGATAACCAGCGTGATGGCGTTCTTGCCGGCCTTTTCCAGCGTGGCCGACAGGGTCGGATCAAGTTCTGTGTTTTGCATGGGTGTCCTTTTTGATAGGGGGCTTCAGCGGACTTCAGCGCCGTGCGCCGCGGCGATGGGCGTCCATTTGCTGCTGCATGTGCACGCCGGCGAGGTAACGCGGCGCAATCGCTTCCAGCGCGGTCGGCGCAATGTGCAGTCCCGGCGCTATCGGCCCGCTTGCAACATTATCCACCTGCATGGAAGCCAGATTATCGCGACTCATCATGCGTCCTGGCAAATGTTCCAGCAAAAAAGCCTGCAAGGACGCCAGCGCGGGCGGCAAACCGATCACCGGGCGTGGGTGGCCGGAAAAGGCGCCGGCCAGTTGCACCAATTGGCGCAGCGTATAGACCTGCGGCCCGGCCAGCTCGTAGCTGCGGTCCTGCGTGGCGTCATTCTGCAATGCGCTGACGAAAGCCTGCGCGACATCGCCCACATACACCGGCTGGAAACGCGCCTCGGCGCCGCCCAGCGGCATGACGGGAAAACGTTTTTGCAGCGCGGCGAACAGGTTGAGGAAGTTGTCGTGCTCGCCAAACACCACTGAAGGCCGGAACACGGTGGTCGCGACGGCGGCTTCGGAGAATGCGGCGACTTCGCCCGCTGCCTTGGAACGCAGATACATCGACGGCGCCTGCGCCGACGCACCCAGTGCGCTCATGTGCAGGTAGCGCCGCACGCCGTGTCGGGCGCACGCGGTCACGATCTTGCGCGGAAGTTCGACATGGGCGCGTTCAAAATCAGGACCCCAGGCGGTGCCCCGCGGTCCGCTGCGTGAATGCAGGATACCGACCAGATTGATGACGACGTCGGCCTGGGACACCAGGCGATCAAGTACGGTTTCGTCATGCACATCGACGATCGTCGTACGCACTGTCGGCATCACCAGCAAATGCTTGCTGCGTTCATAGCGCCGGGTCGGCACCGTGATTCGCGCCGCCGTACTGCGCGTCAGCTGCGCCACCAGTTGGCTGCCGATGAATCCGGAGCCGCCGATTACCAATATGTTTCTGTACGCCATGGCCGTCATCTCTTTCTTTGCTTCAGGGCTCCGACCGTGCAGTCATGTCGCATCAAGGTAGGTCGGTCGGAGTGTTGGTGCGCGGCGCTACCGTGCCGAGGCGCTGCTTGAGCGACTGCGGCTTGTTTTCGAACAGGGCGGCGTAATAGGTGGCGTTCGACATGACGTTCTTGACGTAGCCGCGCGTTTCGTTGAACGGAATCGACTCGGCGAAGATAGCGCCTTCAACACTGCGGTTCAGCGTCGAGCGCCAGGTGCGCGGACGCCCCGGACCGGCATTGTAGGCAGCGGTCGCCAGGGCCTGCGAGCCGTCCAGATTGTTGAGCACCATGTTCAGATAGCTGGTGCCGAGCAACAGGTTGGTGTTGATGTCGTTGATCTGGTCTTGCGTGAACTCGGTCAGGCCGATCTTCTTGGCGACGTACTTCGCCGTCGATGGCATCAGTTGCATCAGGCCGGAGGCGCCGACATAGGACTTGGCGTTCTTGATGAAGCGGGACTCTTGCCGGATCAGGCCGTAGACCCAGGCGTTTTCCAGGCCGAGCGGACGCGTGTTGGCGGTCATTTCGCTCAGGTGCGGCGCCGGGAAGCGCTGGGTAAAGTCCATTTCCTGCTTGGTGCGATCCGACGTGTTCACCATGCGATCGAGCACGTCGTTCTGACGTGCGAACTCGGCGGCGGCCAGCAACTGGCGGTCGCCCATTTTGCGCAATTCCCAGTTCCATTCGCGGATGCCTTCATAGCGCATGTTGAGGTCATAGAACTTGAGCGCGCGCTTGAAGCCGCTGTTCTGCGCCATCGGTGCAATCTCGGCCGGCGTCGGCGGCGTCGGGCCGGGGGGAATCACGATTTTCTGGCCCAGTTCTTCGGTGGCCAGCTGGCCGTAGAAGCTGACGTTGGAGGCAATCGACTGGAACAACCGCTGGGCCGATTCGACCTGGCCGTCTTCCTTTTGCGCGCGCGCCAGCCAGTAGGTCCAGGTAATGTCGCTGCGCAGCGCGGCCGGCATGGATTCGATGGTGGACTTCACCAGCTTCCAGTCGCCGGCGCGCAGGGCAATGCGCACTTTCCACTGGTATGCCTCGTAGGACAACGGCGCGTCCTTGGTCTTGCGCCAGTAATCAATCGCTTCCGGCATCAGCTTCATCGACGCCGGCAAGGCGATCTGCGCCCAGGCGATGGCTTGCTCCTGCGCGGTCAGGCCGGAGGCGCCACTGAGAAAAGCGGCGGCCTGCTGCGGATTGTTCTTGGCGGCGCGGCCGATGGCGATGATGTACAGCTCGTGCGCGGTGCGGCCCTGGCCCGGTCCGCGCGCCAGCAGCGGCGCAGGCTTGTCGATCACCTGCTGCAGCGTGACGTCGCCGTTGTCGGTGAAGATCGCGGCGCGGCGCGCCACCATGATGCTGCCGGCTTCGACTGCCTGGCGGATTTGCGCCCAGATGTCGCTTTCGCCGAACTGATGGTTTTGCGCCAGCGTGCCGATCAGGTCGCTGCAGCCCTGGCCGTAGTCCTTGGGGCTGGTGAGCAAGGCGCGCGCTTCGTCGGCGACGTTCTGGCCCTTGAGCGCGCGCGAATTCAGCGCGAAGCATTTGACCTGCACGTCGTCGTTCAGCACGAACAGCGGATATTGTTCATCGAAGGTGGTCCAGTCGCCGGTCTTGCCCAGCGCCAACAACCAGTCGTTGCGCAGGCGATCGCCGATCGCCGTGCCGTCGTAACGGCTCAGGAAATCGCGGATTTCCGATACCGGCGCGGTGAAGTCGCGCACGCGCGGTTTCAGCCGATAATAGTCGACGTAGGAAGGAATGACATAATCGGGCAAACGCGCCGCCAGGTTGAGCGCCGTGGCGGAATCGTCAACCCGCGAGGCGTCGCGCAGCGCAAGGAAAACGTCATCCTGCGAGGCGTTGGCTGAAGGACGTTTTTGCGCCTGGGCCGGCAGCGAAAAACTGATTGCCGCCGCAGCAGCGCATGTGATCACGACTACGCATTTCTTTAATTGCATTCTTATACAACCTTTGATTGAAACAAATGACGACTTCAAGGATAGCACGCGGTTCTGCGCACGCTGACGCTGCCGGGAGCATGCCGCAAATAGCGTCAACAGCGGCGACGGCAACAACCGCTGCGTCGGAAAAATCAGTCCTGCGCGCACATTTGCTCGCCGCCCGCAAAGCCATGGCGCCGGCAGCCAAAGCCGCAGCTGAAGCGATCATCTGCGGTCGCCTGCTGGAGTGGCTGCAGAAAAATCCGGTCGCCAGCGTCGGCGTGTACCACCCGATCCTGCGGGAACCGGACCTGCATCCGGCTTATAACGCGCTGGCGGCGCAAGGCGTGCACCTGTCCTTGCCGATAATTCGAGGAAAAGACGCGCCGCTGGAATTCGTCCGCTGGACGCCGGGCGAAACGCTGGTGAAAGACGCCATGGGCACTTCGGCGCCGGCGCATGGCGAGACCGTGCGTCCGCAGGCGTTGCTGATTCCCTGCCTTGGCTTCAATGCGACGCGCCTGCGGCTGGGCTATGGCGGCGGCTTTTACGACCGTACGCTGGCGCAAGCCCCTCGTCCGCTGGCCATCGGTGTCGCATATGCCTGGGCGCTGGCCGAATTTACGGGGCAGCCGCATGACATCGCGCTGGACCTGATTCTCACCGATGCGTGAAATGCCGGCGCAATAAAAAAGCCGGCAAGCGCCGGCTTTTTTATTGCTGAAAATCACGTCAATCCACCAGCCGTTGCCAAATTGCCATGGTCGCGGCAGGCTGGTTCAGCGTATAGAAATGCAGGCCCGGCGCTCCGCCTTCCAGCAGTTGCTCGCACAACTGCGTCACGACGTCGAGGCCGAACGCGCGGATCGAATCGCCGTCGTCGCCGTAGCTGGCCAGCTTGAGGCGAATCCAGCGCGGGATTTCGGTGCCGCACATGTCCGAGAAACGCATCAACTGCGTGTAATTCGTGATCGGCATGATGCCCGGCACGATCGGGGCGCTGACACCCAGCTTTTGCGCATCGTCGACGAAGTTGAAGTACGCGTCGGGGTTGTAGAAATACTGGGTGATCGCGGCATCGGCGCCGGCCTCGATCTTGCGCGCGAAGTTGCGGACGTCTTCCTGCGGCGACTTGGCCTGGGGATGCATTTCGGGATAAGCGCCGACTTCGATATGGAACCAGTCGCCGGTTTCGGCGCGGATGAATTCGACCAGCTCATTGGCGTAACGGAATTCGCCGGACGAAAAATCAGCGGCGCCGAAACCGCTCGGCAAGTCGCCGCGCAGGGCCACCAGTTTCTTGATGCCGTGCGATTTGTACTCGGCCAGGATAGCGCGCAAGGCATCGCGAGAACTACCGATGCAGGACAGGTGCGGAGCGGCCACGTGGCCTTCGCGCATGATTTCCAGCACGGTGTCGAGGGTACCCTGCTGGGTCGAACCGCCGGCGCCAAAGGTGACCGAAAAATACTTCGGTTGCAACTCGGCCAGCTTGGCGCGCGTGGCGCGCAGTTTTTCGGTGCCTTCGGTGGTCTTGGGCGGGAAAAACTCGATGCTGAAATTATGTTGTGTCATGAGAATTCGATCCGGAAACAATCCAGGCGCGACGACATTAACCGCGCCCCGACTTCAGCAGCAGCGTCGACAAGGCCCACGAAACGATGCTGTACAACAGCGCACCGCCAACCGCCGACCAGAAACCACCCACATGGAAACCGCCCACCAACTGCGCCACCACCCAGAACATCAGGCCGTTGATCACGAGGATGAACAGACCCAGCGTGAGCAAGGTCACCGGCAAGGTCAGCACCACCAGCACCGGGCGCACCAGCGTATTGACAAAACCGAGGATCAGGGCGGCGATCAGCGCGGCGCCGAAGCTGTCGACCTGCACCGAATGCAACAGGTAAGGCACGGCCAGCAAGGCCAGCGCATTGATCAGCCAGAGTATGAGCAAACGCATGTGGTTTCCTTTCAGGCAGCGCACCGGCCAGGTTCGGCAATCTCTGCATGGCAGCATTGCCATCGTCCGGCCGGCGACGGATAAAAACGACGAACAAACCAACGAATCAATGACCCAGCGGGCGACGGCAGCCGTCGCCCGTCAAGCTATCAATAACGGTAGTGATCAGGCTTGTAAGGGCCGTCCGACTTCACGCCGATATACGAAGCCTGCTCTGCCGTCAGGGTGCTCAGTTGCGCGTTGAGTTTCTTCAACTGCAGGCGGGCGACCTTTTCGTCCAGGTGCTTGGGCAGCGTGTAGACGCCGACCGGGTAGTTCTTGGTGTTCACGAACAGCTCGATCTGGGCGATGGTCTGGTTGGCGAACGACGAGCTCATCACGTAGGACGGATGGCCGGTGCCGCAACCGAGGTTGACCAGGCGGCCTTCGGCCAGCAGGATGATGCGCTTGCCGTCAGGGAAGATGACGTGGTCGACTTGCGGCTTGATGTTTTCCCAAGTGTATTGCTTCAGTGCGGCGACTTCGATTTCATTGTCGAAGTGGCCGATGTTGCAGACGATGGCCTGGTCTTTCATCTTCTTCATGTGATCGTGGGTGATCACATGGTAGTTGCCGGTGCAGGTCACAAAGATGTCGCCGTGTTCGGCAGCGTAATCCATGGTGACGACGCGATAGCCTTCCATAGCGGCTTGCAGTGCGCAGATCGGATCGATTTCGGTGACCCAGACTTGCGCCGACAGTGCGCGCATGGCTTGCGCCGAGCCCTTGCCGACGTCGCCGTAGCCGGCGATGACGGCGACCTTGCCGGCGATCATGACGTCGGTGGCGCGCTTGATGCCGTCGACCAGCGATTCACGGCAGCCGTACAGGTTGTCGAACTTGGACTTGGTGACGGAGTCGTTGACGTTGATCGCTGGGAAGGCCAGCTTGCCGTCCTTGAACATCTGATACAGACGATGCACGCCGGTGGTGGTTTCTTCGGTGACGCCCTTGACTTGCGCCAGGCGCGTGGAATACCAGTTTGGCGACGTCGCCAGCTTTTTCTTGATGGAGTTGAACAGGCAGATTTCTTCTTCCGAACCCGGATTGTTCAGCACCGATGCGTCTTTTTCAGCGCGTGTACCCAAATGCAGCAGCAATGTTGCGTCGCCGCCGTCGTCGAGGATCATGTTGGCTTGTTCGTTCTCGCCGCCTTGCCATTCGAAAATGCGGTGCGTGAATTCCCAGTAGTCGTCCAGCGACTCGCCCTTGAACGCAAACACCGGCGTGCCCTTGTCGGCGATTGCCGCGGCAGCGTGATCCTGTGTCGAGTAGATGTTGCAGGATGCCCAACGGACCTTGGCGCCCAGCGCTTCCAGCGTCTGGATCAGCACGGCGGTCTGGATGGTCATGTGGATGGAGCCGGTGATGCGCGCGCCCTTCAGCGGCTGGGCAGCGGCGAACTCTTCACGGATGGCCATCAGGCCGGGCATTTCGGTTTCAGCGATCTTGATCTCTTTGTGGCCCCATTGCGCCAGGCTGATATCAGCGATTACATAGTCTTGAGTGGAATTGGTAGTCATGGCTGCGGCGTTGTTCACGCCCTCCTTTCGTAGAAAACAGAAAAAAAGTAACGTGAGCGCAGTTGCATGTTGACGGTATCAAGCCTGGCAAGATCGATGTCTTGTCGCAACGCTCCTTGATACGGAAAGGCATTGTAAATCACTTACGTGCGCCGTGCCAGCGCACGACGCAATCCGGCCACACCAAGGTCGAATTGCGTCAGGGGAATTACAGACCGGCGGCGGCCTTCAGTGCGGCAGCCTTGTCAGTGCGCTCCCACGAGAATTCCGGTTCTTCGCGGCCGAAGTGGCCGTAAGCAGCGGTCTTCTGATAGATCGGACGCAGCAGATCCAGCATTTGCACGATGCCCTTCGGGCGCAGGTCGAAATGTTCCAGCACCAGTTGCGCCAGCTTTTCATCGCTGATCTTGCCGGTACCGAAGGTGGTGACCATGACCGAAGTCGGCTTGGCGATACCAATGGCGTACGACACCTGGATCTGGCAACGCGACGCCAGGCCGGCGGCTACGATGTTCTTGGCGACGTAACGGCCGGCGTAAGCTGCCGAACGGTCGACCTTGGACGGATCCTTTCCGGAGAACGCGCCGCCGCCGTGCGGCGCTGCGCCGCCGTAGGTGTCGACGATGATCTTGCGACCGGTCAGGCCGCAATCGCCTTGCGGGCCGCCGATGACGAAGCGACCGGTGGGGTTGATCAGGTAGCGGGTGTTCTTGATCCACTCCGCCGGCACCACCGGACGGATGATCTCTTCGATTGCGGCTTCTTCGATGGCCTTGTGTTCCATTTCAGGCGCATGCTGAGTCGACAGCACGATGGTGTCGATGGCGACCGGACGGCCATCAACGTACTTCAGCGTGACTTGCGACTTCGCGTCAGGGCGCAGCCATGGCAGGCGGCCGTCCTTGCGCAGTTGCGACTGGCGCTCGACGATACGGTGCGCGTAATAGATCGCGGCAGGCATCAGTTCCGGTGTTTCATCGCAGGCGTAGCCGAACATCAAGCCCTGGTCGCCGGCGCCCTGGTCGAGGTCCAGGCCCTTGCCTTCGTCGACGCCTTGGGCGATGTCGGGCGATTGCTTGTCATAGGCCACCAGTACGGCGCAGCTCTTGTAGTCGATGCCGTAGTCGGCATTGTCGTAACCGATGCGCTTGATGGTCTGGCGGGCGACATCGATGTAATCGACGTTGGCGCGCGTGGTGATTTCACCGGCGAGCACGACCAAGCCTGTGTTGCACAGGGTTTCGGCGGCGACGCGGGACAGGGGATCCTGTTCAAAGATGGCGTCCAGAATCGCATCGGAAATCTGGTCGGCTACTTTGTCTGGGTGACCTTCCGAGACGGATTCGGAAGTAAAGAGGTATTCGTTGGACATCACAGGCTCCTGCATGTAGAGAGATTTAACCGGTGTCGCGGCCTGATCCCTAGCCTGCGACGCTTTAGCGAAATTTATATCCCGTCTCGCAAGTTGTCATTAACTCGACGGCTTTCATGCTATTTTACGCGTCTTGAAAAAATTCGCAATTTCACAGCATTATTCACGGTAACGGCAGCTATGCTTTTTTCTTTATTCCGCCTGTTGTCATTTCTTCCGCTACCCTTGCTGCACCTGATCGGAATCGCGATGGGCTGGCTTGTCTACCTCGCCTCGCCATCCTACCGGAAGCGTCTTAAAGACAACCTCACACGGGCCGGCCATGGCCGGCATTTGTTGGCCGCCGTCAACGAAGCCGGCAAGGGCATCTTCGAATTGCCGTTCATCTGGTGCGCCTCGCCCCAACGCGTCTTGCGCACCGCCCGCATCGAAAACTGGGAGCTGGCCCAACGCGCGCTGGATGCAAAAACCGGCATCGTCTTCCTGACCCCGCATCTTGGCTGTTTCGAAATCATTGCCCAGGCCATCGCCGAGAAAACCTCGCTGACGGCGCTCTACCGTCCGCCACGCAAGGCTGCGCTGAAACCGCTGATCGAAGGTGCGCGTTCACGCCCCAACCTGCATCTGGCGCCTGCCAATCTGTCCGGAGTGCGTGTTTTGCTCAAGGCGCTCAAAAAAGGGCAAGCCATCGGCCTGCTGCCGGACCAGGTGCCGCAGCACGGCGAAGGCGTCTGGGCCGGCTTCTTCGGAAAACCCGCCTACACCATGACGCTCTCCGCGAAGATGCATCAGATGAGCGGCGCGCCGATCATTTTGTCGTATGCAGAGCGCTTGTCCTGGGGCCGCGGCTTCGTGATCCGCTTCGTGGCGTTTGAAGAAACCTTGGGCGAGACGCCCGAACAACAGGCGGGCGCCATCAACCTGGCAATGGAAAAACTGATCGCGCGCTGCCCTGCGCAATATATCTGGAGCTATAACCGTTACAAGACGCCGCCCGGCGTGGCCGCGCCCGGAGCATCGCAATGAAGGCGCTGATTGCATTGATGTGGCTGCTGCACTGGCTCCCGCTGCCGATTCTCGGCCGCCTCGGTGAAGCGCTGGGTTCCCTGCTGTTCATTATCATGAAGCCGCGCCGCCACATTACGCTAACCAATCTCCGCCTGTGCTTCCCCGACAAAACCGAGGCTGAACGCGAAATCCTTGCCCGCCGGCACTTTCAGGCGTATGCACGCAGCGCGCTCGAGCGCGGCATCCTGTGGTGGGCTTCGGAAACGCGACTGAAACGGCTGATCAAAGTCGAACCGTGCGTACCGGTCGAGGTCATCAAGTCCGGTCCGACCATCCTGCTCTGCCCGCATTTTGTTTGCCTGGAAATTCCCGGCATCGCGCTGGTGCTCAATTCCGACTTGTCGATTTGCACCATTTACGCGAAACAACAAAACGCAGTCGTCGACCAGGCGCTGCTCGATGGCCGTTCGCGCTTTCGCCCTGTGACACTGCTGGCGCGGGAGAAAGGCGTCAAGCCCATCATCCGCGCGATGCGCGACGGTTTGCCGTTCATCATGCTGCCGGACATGGACTTCGGGCTGCGCGACGCCGAGTTCGTCCCTTTCTTCGGCGTGCCTGCCGCGACACTGACCGCCACCGCGCGCATTGCCGCTGCGACACACGCCAACGTGGTGCCGATGATCACGACCTTCCTTCCCAATTACAAAGGCTGGAAGACGACGTTTTATCCGGCTTGGGAAAACTATCCTGGAGACGATATCGTCGAAGCGACTCGCCGCATGAACGCCTTTATCGAGGAACGCGTGCTGGAAGCGCCGGCGGAATATTTTTGGGCGCACAAACGCTTTAAAACCCATCCTCCGGGCACACCTAATGTATACGGCCACGATTAGCCACGACTGGTATCGCCGCCTATAATTGACGTCATGAAGATAAAATTCACCAAAATGCACGGCGCCGGCAACGATTTCGTTGTCGTTGACGCCATTCACCAGGACATCGCGCTGACGCCGGCGCAGTGGAAGTTCATTGCCGACCGCCGCTTCGGTATCGGCGCCGACCAGATGCTGGTGGTGGAAAAGACCCAATCCGACGGCGTCGATTTTCGTTATCGCATCTTCAACGCCGACGGCGGCGAAGTCGAGCAATGCGGCAACGGCGCGCGCGCGTTTGCGCGCTTCGTCAGCGATAAGGGCCTGACCACCAAGCGTGCTATCCGGGTGGAAACAATGTCCGGCGTCATCGAACCCACGCTCGAAGACGACGGGCGCGTCACGGTCGACATGGGTGCGCCGGTGCTGCTTCCGGAACAGGTGCCGTTCGATGCATCCGGCCTGAACAGCAAGATCGAAGGCGATGACGCACTATGGCCGCTCGACGTTGACGGCAAGACCTGCTGGGTTTCCGTGGTATCGATGGGAAATCCGCACGCGGTGCAGATCGTGGCCGACACCGAAGCGGTGCCGGTATTGACCGACGGCCCGCTGATCGAACGGCACGCGCGCTTCCCCAAGCGCGTCAACGCCGGCTTCATGCAAGTAGTCGATCGCCACAACGTCAATCTGCGCGTATTTGAACGCGGCGTCGGCGAAACGCTGGCGTGCGGCACCGGGGCATGTGCAGCAGTGGTCGCCGGGATTCGGCGTGGCCTGCTGGATACGCCGGTGGCGGTACAAACCCATGGCGGCGAGCTGGTGATCGGCTGGGCGGGCCCAGGCACGCCGGTCATGATGACCGGACCGGCGGTGTCGGTGTTCGAGGGCGAGATCGAGATCTGAACTCTCCTGCCCCCTAATATATAGGCGTCATCAAAGACGCAATAAAAAGAGACGGCCTCGGCCGTCTCTTTCAATTTCCCCGCAGTGAATCAAATCTAAGATTCTTCAGCCAGATCGCTCTCTTCTTCGCGCTCGTCGTCATCCTGCGGCAGAGCCGTTTTCAGCCGGTATAAACGTTGCCGGTAGTTGCCTTCCGGACCACCCAGACTGCAATCGACGTCTTCGAACAGGCGACCGATGCGGTTGAGCACCTGCCGCTCGTCGCCGGTCTCTATTAATATGAGGCGCCGTTTGCTGCGAGCGTAGTAGTCGCGAATGTCAACCACCAGGCAATGACCGCAATCGGCTTGTTTCAGATCGATCAACAACGCCTCGGGGCGGGTCAGCCCAAATAGAATCGCCAGTTCCAGTCGCGCCGCCAGGAATGGATAGGCGCTCAGGAAATCACGCGTCATATGCCCCTTGGCCGCCACTGCCCACGCCGCTGCGGCGGGCCGGTCGGCAATCTTGGCCAGCAGTTCGCGCGCCTCTGCGTTGTCTTGCGCCGCCGCCTTCTGCAGCCAGTACACCGCACGTACGTCGTTGGCGGGATCGTCGCGGCGATTACGCCACGCGCTGCCGCCACACTCCAGTTGCGCCACTGCATGCCCCATTTCGGCAGCACGTTCCAGATAATGCTGCGCGTCGGCAAGATTGCGCTGGGAAAACTCCGGCTTCAGATAGATACGCGACAAGGCGTACCACGCTGCCGCAAGGCCGCGTTCGCCGGCCACCGTCAGCCAGCGGATCGCTTTCTTGTAATTGGCGGAGCCGAAACCGGGGAAGGCGCGTCCGCCCTCCTCATTCATGCGCGCAAAGAACAAACCCAGCGACAGTTGCGCCGCCTTGTCGTCAGCGTATGCGCCAAGTTCCAGCAATGATTGCACCTCGTCGGCCTCGACTTCCCCGATGTCGGCCAGCACTTGTGCCAGCCGCGATAACAAAACGATGTTTCCTTCGCCCAGATGCCGGACCAGGCTCTCGGTGGGCGCATTCAGTTGCGACAGATCGGCGCCGTATTGCGCCAGCAGGGAACGCGCCACCGGCAAGGCGCGACGAATGAAGTCCGCCCGATCCTGACGCAACCAGGCCGCATCTGCCAACGCCAATTGCGCCTGACCGACGCCGGCGTCGGCGGCCTTCTGCGCCCATTGCGTTGCGCTGACCTGCTCGGCGGCACCTTGTTCGCCGCTCGCGAGGGGTGCCCCAGCCGCCTGTCGCCCTCCCTGTTGCTGCGCCAGCAACCATTGCGCTTCGGCCGTGCCGGCGTTTGCTTCCGCTTCCAGCGCCTTGACGGCCTTGCCCAGCATGGCCTGAGCCTCAGGCTGCCCCTGATGCGCCAGCACCAGGCGCGCAAATGTCAGCCCGGCCAGTTTGCGTCCGGCGTCGAAAGCGCGCTCATACCAGAGCACATGTTCAAGGGGACGCGACGCCTGCGCCACGACTTCATAGGGAATATGTTCGCCAATCAGCATCCAGGCCTCCGGCGCTCCCTGGCGTGCCGCGCGGTCAAGCCAGTGCAACGCGGTAGCGAAGCTCTGCGGCAATCCGTTGCCGCCAAATAAATAACGCCGACCCAGCGCCAGTTGCGCTTCGGCCTGCCCGGCCCGCGCCGCGCGAATAATTGCCAAATCTTCCCGACTCGCCATAAATCAATCCAAGCACTCTTTCGAAGGAAAAAATTATCCCCTATAAATCATGATATTTTTTTAATACCTGCTTTAAGAGATCAATTTGGAGCTTTAAAACAACAATTCAAGTCTTTAATAACGTCTTTGTTGCCACAAAGGCAACCAAATAGTCAAAGTCCCCTCGTTACCTTGGGAAAATCCCGATTGTGGGAGATTCACCTCGAAAGCGTTAGAAAAAAACAACAGTCGTGCAGGAGTTTCGGAATTTCAACCAAAACTTTGTCCGCCAAACGACCAATCTGAGGCCAGCGCTAATGAGAACCCTTAATGTCTCACCATCCGACTAGATGTACGGATCCTCAAGACTATTTTTATAGAAGGATGTCAAATGAAAAAATCTCTGCTTGCACTGGCCGTTCTCGGCGCGTTTGCAGGTGCTGCACAAGCACAAAGCTCCGTCACTATCTACGGTATCGTTGATACCGGTATTACTTACACAAGCAAGGCTCAAACTCCAGCTGGCGGCACTAACACCGGCAGCAAGTTTGCAGTCAACTCCGGCGTCATCCAAGGTTCCCGTATCGGTTTCAAGGGCGTTGAAGATCTGGGCGGCGGTCTGAGCGCAGTGTTCAACCTGGAAACTGGCTTTACCAACGACAACGGCGCTTTGAACGGTCAAGATTCGGCAACATCGAACAACCTGTTCCGTCGTAAATCGGTTGTTGGTCTGGCCGGCGGCTTCGGTTCGGTTCTGGTCGGTCGTCAAACTGACTGGGCTGACACAATCAGCGCCTACACTGCAGTTGCAGATTTCGGCGGCGTCATTCAGAACTCCGGTTCGAACCTGAACCGTCTGCAAGGTACACGTACCAACAACTCGATCAGCTACACCACCAACAACCTGGGTGGCTTCACCGGTAACCTGATGTACGGTTTCGGCGAAACAGCTGGCAAGACTTCGGCTGGTCAATCGTTCGGTCTGGGCGGTAAGTACGACAACGGCCCACTGGGTCTGGGTATCAACTACTACCAATCGAAGCAAGGTCCTACACCTAGCGACACTTCCCTGATCGCGGGATCGGCTGCTGCTGTCACCGCCGGCAACACAGGTAACACAGCTGCCAAAGTGTTGAACGTCGTGGCAAGCTACCAGTTCGGCCCAGCACGCGTGTACGGTAACTACTCGCGCGTTAAGCAAGATCTGAACACTGGTGCAGTTACTGGTCTGACAAACGCAACCCGCCTGACAGCCGCTACTCTGGGTCTGTCGCAAAAGGCTGACATGTACGAAGTCGGTACAGCTTACTCGCTGACTCCTTCGTTGAAGCTGCTGGGTAGCGTTCAATACACCCGTGCTGACTTCGCTAACGTTGACGGCAAGGGCAAGCTGACCCAAATCAACTTGGGTACAGACTACTGGCTGTCGAAGCGTACTGACCTGTACGCATTCGTGTCGAATCTGCGTGCTAAAGACATGAAGAACCCAGGCGTGGCTGGTGACACAACTGGTAACGACGCTAGCCAAACAGCAGTTACTGTTGGTATCCGTCACAAGTTCTAATTTAAGCTTCTGAACCTCTGGCGTGCAAACGTCAGAATCAGAAACTTAGTTTGAACAATTCGGGCTTACATGAGCAATCATGTAAGCCCGTTTTTATTGGGAAAGCGGCCTGCTGCCTTCGCCAAGAATCAAGTTGTCAGCATTGTCGATAGCGTAGATAATCTCGCGATATTGCGGCAATGCAATCCGGCGCGCCCTTTGCGACTTTCCGGAACCACCACACTCAAAAAACACACATGACCACCCAACTGGATTCCGACCTGATCGCCGACTATCTGCTCGACCATCCGCACTTCTTCGAAGAGCATGCCGAATTGCTCGGCCGGATCAGGCTGACCAGCCCTTTGCTGGGTCGCGCCATCTCCTTGCAGGAACGCCAGATGGAAATCCTGCGTGAAAAGATCAAGGTGCAGGAATTGCACATGGCCGACCTGATGCGCATCGCCCAGGAAAACGACGAGATTACCGGCAAATTCCAAGCCTGGACGCGCGCCCTGCTGCTGGCGCGCAATGATAACGACCTGCCGCTGGCGCTGACCGGCAAGCTGCAGGAAATCTTCAACGTGCCGCAAGTCACCTTGCGCCTGTGGAACGTCGCCGAGAGCCACAACGATAACTGGTACACCGCGGCCGTCTCGGAAGACGCGCGTATTTTCGCCAACGGCCTGACCACACCGTTCTGCGGCGCCAATAATGATTTCGAAGCCGCCAGCTGGCTGGAAGATGCAGCTTCCGTGAAGTCGCTGGCGATGCTGCCGCTGCGCGTCGGCGCTGCGCCGGAAGCCTTTGGTTTGCTGGTGCTGGGCTCGCCCGACCCAAGCCGCTTCAGTGCCGACATGGCCACTGATTTCCTGAGTCGCATCAGCGAAACCGCCAGCGCGGCGCTGGCCTGCCTGCTACACTGATCTATCCCGACTTCCATCCCGACCGTGTGAGCGCCGACGCCAACCAAACTGAAATCGACCGCTATCTCGACATCCTGCTGAGCCAGCGCATGCTGTCGCCGCACACGGTAAGCAATTACGGCCGCGACCTGGCCGAGTTGTCCGAGCTGGCGCAAACCGCAGGTGCTGAGTTGGACGCAGTCTCCCATTTCCAGATACGCAAGTTTGCCGCGCAATTGCACGGCCGTGGCCTCAATGCGCGCTCCATCTCGCGCAAGCTGTCGGCCTGGCGCGGCTTCTATGACTGGCTGTCCGAACAGGGCCGGCTGAAATCGAATCCGGTCGACGGCGTCAAAGCGCCCAAGAAAGCCAAGCCGCTGCCCAAGGCATTGGCCGCCGATGACGCCGTCCATCTGGTGTCCCAGCCCAATCCGCTCAAGGATGCCGCCGCCCCTGCCCAGCTATGCAATCGCGCCATGTTCGAGTTGCTGTACTCCAGCGGCTTGCGGGTTTCCGAACTGGTGGGTCTGGATGTGCAATATCGCCAGGAAGCCGGTTATGTATCGGCCGGCTGGATTGATATGGACAGCAATGAAGTGACCGTCACCGGCAAAGGCAACAAGATGCGCAGCGTGCCGGTCGGCAAGCCGGCCATGGAAGCGCTGCGGGCCTGGCTGACGACGCGCGAGACTGTCATCGCGGGGCATGCCGACGCCGAGCGGCGTGCGCTGTTCCTGAGCGAGCGCGGTGCGCGCATGTCGCCGCGGGTGGCGCAACTGAGGCTCAAGGCGCACGGCCAGGCGTTGGGCCTGGCCACCAACGTCCATCCGCACGTGTTGCGCCATTCCTTTGCCTCCCATGTCCTGCAAGGCTCGGGCGACTTGCGCGCGGTGCAGGAGATGCTTGGCCATGCGTCAATCACCGCGACCCAGGTCTATACTTCGCTCGATTTCCGGCGCTTGGCGCAGGTTTATGACGCCGCCCATCCGCGCGCCAAGAAGATCGCCGGCAAATAAGCCTTGCCCACGCGCCCGGACAAAGCCGCCGTAGGCGAATTGCGGCATAATTCGGGTAGGTCTTCGACCGGGCGCCGCCTCATCTGGCGACCCCTCACTTCAGCTGCACCAGCCACGCTAACGAATGCCATGAAATCCAAAGCCGACCTCACCGCCAACGCTCTGCCCCACGATCCCGCCGCTGCGCAGGTTCTGGCCGAGCTGCAATTGCGTGACGCATCGGTACGCGTCACGCAGGCGCGCATAAGCGTCATGGCGGCCCTGCTCGGTGCACGCAGCGCAGTGTCGCATCAGGATATACAAGACCAGTTGGTCGACATGGATCGCGTCACGCTGTATCGTGCGCTCGACTGCCTGACTGAAGCCGGACTGGCGCACAAGATCGCCAGCGACGACCGCATCTTCCGCTACAACGCCGGCACCGGTGCTGAACATCACGACCACGGCAGCCATCGCGGCCATGAACATACCCACGGCCATGCCCAGCATCAGCACGGGCATTTCAAATGCACGCGCTGCGCCCGGGTGTTTTGCCTGGACGGCAGCGGCGAAGCGGGTTTTCTAGAAAGTGTTTTGCCGTCGTCCGGCAAGCGCCAGACTACTGCGGCGCAGTTGCAGACCGCCCTGCAGAAATCCCTGGGAAAAGGCTTCCGCAGCCACGAAATCGAACTGACCATCAAAGGTTGGTGCGCCGATTGCGCCGACGACTAGCGTTCCCGCTGAATTTCGGTGGAGTTCCGGCTAACCACGCCTGTTGCGGCTATGCGCCGGCCAGGCGACGCAGATGGCTGGTCAGTTGCCGCACCGAATGCACCTTCACATCAACATAGGACGGATGCATCGTCTGCATCCTGCGCACGCCGGCTGCTGAAAAATGCGGATTGCCGACCAGGTATTGCGTGATCCACGCCGTGCGCACACCCAGTTCCTTGGCCGACTTCAGATTGACCACGGTATCTTCCACCAGAATGCAACGATGCGCCGGGACACGCTCGCGCGCCAACAGCTGTTGCAGCATCTGCCGCGACGGTTTGGGCTTGAGCTTGCCGTGCACGCGCATCGACTCGATGGAGATATGCTTGTCGAAATGACGATGCAGGCCGAGATGTCGTACCACGTCGCGCGAGTAGCGCAACGGCGCATTGGTCAGCAGGATCTTGCGTCCCGGCAGGCGTTCCAGCAGATTCAGCAAGCCACGCTCGGCGCGGATCATGCCGAACAGATCGTCGAAGTCGTGCGCGTCGCGCAGGAAGTCTTCGGGCCGCACCTGATGATGCTGCACCATGCCCAGCAAGGTCGCACCGTACAGACGCCAGTAGCGCTGGCGCATGGCGTTGACGGCCTCCTGATCGGCCGGCAGGCCTTGCTCCTTGAGCACGCGCTCCATGAACAGGTTCATGTTGGCGTTGATCGCGGGGAAGATCGCATGCGACGCGTTGTGCAGCGTGTTGTCGAGATCGAACAGCCAGAGCGGTGTAGTATTCGGCACAGTCAGAAGAAATGAGATAAAGATGAAAGCGCAACGATGCGACGCCTGATTATAGTGACATTCAGCTGGCTGCTCTGCCTTTATCTGCCGCTCGCACCTGCTGCAGAGATCGCTCCTGCGACTGCCCGCACGGAGCATCGCGGCGCCTTGTTCAAGGTGCAGGACGCGCACCACACGCTGTACCTGTTCGGCACCATCCACGTCGGCGCCGCCAACTTCTATCCGTTGGAACCGCGCGTGATGCAGGCGTTGGAACAGGCCCCGGCAATCGCCCTTGAAATCGATCCGAAGAAAACGCCGGCCATGCAGGCGGCGGTGCTGCGCTACGGGTTCTATCCCGAAGGCCAGAGCTACCAGACCGACCTCAGCCCGCAACTGCAGAAACAGGTCCAGGCTGCGCTGAAAAAGTACAACGTCCCGGCCGAAGCGGTCGCGCGCTTTCGCCCGTGGATGATCGCCAGCCTGTTGACCGTGCAGGAGTTCGACAGCAAGGGCTACCGCGCCGAGCTCGCGGTCGATAGCCACCTCGCCGACTTCGTCACCAAGCGCAACAAACCCGTGATCGAACTGGAAGGCGCCGAAACCCAGCTGGCGTTGTTTGGCGCGCTAAGCCGGCAACAGCAAAGCCTGCTGCTGGAAGACACCTTGAAGGAGCTCGACGATCCCGACAGCGCGGCGCGCGTGGTGGAGTTGGCCGAGTTCTGGCGCACCGCCGACCTGTCCGGCCTGCAAGGCCTGCTCGATGAGATGGCCGGCGACGGCAGCTTCGTCGGCCGCTTCACCAAGGAGGTCTTGCTGGACCAGCGCAACCCCGCCCTGGCCGAACGCATCGCCGGCCTGCTCCAGAGCCGCGACCGCATTTTCGCCGCCATCGGCATTTTGCACCTGGTCGGGCCGACCAGCGTGCCGGCCCTGCTGCAACAGCGCGGCCTCAAGGTCGAACGGATTTACTGACCGCCCCATAGACGCATCTGCGCTGCAATAAAAAAAGGCGCCGCCGGTTTCCCGGGGCGCCTTTTTTGCGCGATGCGCTTGCGATGTTCAGTGCGAGCGGATCATGGTGCCGAAAGCCTGTTCGGTTAACACTTCCAGCAACAGCGAATGCTCGATGCGGCCGTCAATGATGTGGACCGTGTTGACGCCCGATTTGGCGGCGTCCAGCGCCGATGAAATCTTCGGCAACATGCCGCCGGAGATGGTGCCGTCTTCGAACATTTCATCGATCTCGCGCGCCGACAGGTCGGTCAGCAGATTGCCCTTCTTGTCTTGCACGCCGGCAATGTTGGTCATCATGATCAGCTTTTCTGCGTGCAGGATCTCGGCGATCTTGCCCGCCACGACGTCGGCGTTGATGTTGTAAGCCTGGCCGTCGTCGCCAAAGCCGATCGGGGAAATGATCGGGATGAAGGCGTCGTCCTGCAGCGCCTTGACCACTGCCGGATTGATCGCCTCGATTTCACCGACGAAGCCGATGTCGAGGAATTGACCCGGATTTTCCTTGTCCGGCATCTGCATCTTGCGCGCACGGATCAGGCCGCCGTCCTTGCCGGTCAGGCCGACTGCCTGGCCGCCATAGTGATTGATCAGCATGACGATGTCCTGCTGCACTTCGCCGCCCAGCACCCATTCCACCACTTCCATGGTTTCTTCGTCGGTGATGCGCATGCCCTGCACGAAGGTGCCCTGCTTGCCGATTTTCTTGAGCGCATTGTCGATTTGCGGGCCGCCGCCATGCACCACCACCGGATTCATGCCGACCAGTTTCAGCAGGATCACGTCGCGCGCGAAGCCGTGCTTGAGACGCTCTTCCGTCATCGCATTGCCGCCGTATTTGACGACGATGGTCTTGCCGTGGAACTTGCGGATGTACGGCAAGGCTTCGGCCAGGATTTCAGCCTTGATGATGGGGTCAACGTCAGTCAGGTCGGTCAAGTCGGTCATGTGCAATTCCTGGGCAGGAGAGATAGTCGGAATGTCCGCGATTTTACATGGAAAGCGCGTTTCGATTGCGGCGGAGTTGGCGTTTTATCGCCCCTATGCAAAATCGGCCTGCACCCGGCAACCCGCACCGGCCATGCATGGGCGAGGCTCAACTCGGACAGCTGCGCATTTCCTGGTTGGGGAATTTGGCCTTGAGGCCGTCCAGTGCCGCCTTGGTTGCCGCATCGACATTGCGCCATTGATAAGCCTGCTTGTTCGACGTGACGTTGCGCGCCATGATGCGCGCGCTGCGCACGCCCTGCGGAATCAACCGGCCGATGTAGGCCTTGGCCGCTTCTTCGGTCTTGAACACGCCCAGCGAAATGGCCCAGCGCAGGGCCGGATTGGGTTGGGATTCGGGCATCACGTAGAAGTCCTGGATGCCGAGGCGGCGCAGCTCGGCTGCTTTGCGGTCGGCGCCGTCCTTACCGTCCTGCGTGGGAATATAGACCATGTGGCTGGCGGCTTCCTGCACGCTGCGCGTGGTGGGCTTGACCGCCAGGTTCAGACTGCTCAGCTGGACGTCGAACTTGCGCACCTCGACGGCGTTGAAGTTGCCGATTTCAGTACAGGCGATGAGCGGAGCTGCGGGAGCGGGAGCAGCAGCATCGGCGGCGGGCGCCTTGGCTTCCGGCGGCGTCGCATCCGGCTTGCTTTGCTTTGCGTCCTTGGCATCCGCCGCCGCGACCGTGCCTGCAGGTGCATCGGACTTGGCCGGGGTCACCAACTTTTCGCTGTTGGCCGGCAGGATGGTCAGCGTTTCGGGATGCAGTTGCTGCGTCAGGCGCTTGGGTTCGTGGCGCTCGGAGGCGGTCGCGCCGAGATAGCCCCGCTGCATGGCGAACAGGGCTGCATTGCCGATCAGGAGTAGCCAAAAAAGCAATTTCAGCATGGTTTCATCATCCTCATTCCATCGCCGCCACATGCAGGCCGATCAGCACCAGATTATCGACTTTCTCGCAGGGCGTTGACAAATACGGCACCAATGCCGGCCCGGCGCCACCCGCCAGAACGCATAGCACCTCGCCATGCGTTTCCTTGTGCGCAACGACGGCGCGCTCGATGGCGCCGGTTTGCGCCGCGATGCAGCCGGCAATGATGGCGTCCACGGTGTTGTCGGCGAACGGCGTGGCGACGGCACCGATGCTTTGTATCTGCGGCAACTGCGCGGTATTGAGCGCCAGCGACGTCGCCATCACACCCAGTCCCGGCAAGATCATCCCGCCGACGAAATCGCCGTCCGGCGTGACCGCATCGACCGTGGTGGCAGTGCCGCAGGTCGCGACGATCAGCGCGCGCCGCGGAAACAGCGCATGCGCGCCGATGGCCGAAGCGAAACGGTCGCAGCCGAGCTGGCCGGGACTCTTGTAACGATTGCGCACACCCGCCCGTTGCGGCTGCGATGCGAACCACTCGATACACAGTTGGTCTCCGAAGGCCGCCTGCAGCGTTGCCTGCAATGCCTCCCGGACAGCGGACCCCGCGACGTTTGACACCAACGCGCGCGCCACCGGCAAACCCTGCCAGGCCTGCGTCAACGCAGCGACCTCGCCGCGCGCCACTGCGCCGACGTGGCGCCAGCGGCCTGCGCCGGCAACCGAGAAAACCTGTTCCGTCGGAACCCCCCATTTGATCAGCGTATTGCCGACATCGATCAGCAGCAACATGGCGCTACTCCTGCAAACGCAAGGACACGTCGCCGGCGGTGACGGCCACGCGCCCGCTCGCGGTATCCATCAGGAAACAGCCCTGCTCGTCGACGCCGATGGCAACGCCCTCGTGCAGCACGCGGCCGTCGTCGAGGATGCGCACGACGCGTCCGCCGTAAGCGTGCAAACGGTTCCAGCGCGCCACGAAAGGTGTAAATCCGCGCGCATCGAAATCGGCCAGCGCATCCGACAAGGCGCTCAGCAAGATCGCCAGCAGGCGCTCGCGGTCGTGGGTCAGCAATTCGGACACGTCGGCTACCGCGCGGCCAATGCGATCCTGCAGATCCGGCGGCACGGTCAGGTTGACGCCGATGCCGATGACGGTCCAGGTTCCGGTCGCACCGGCGCCTTTATCCTGCGCGGTCTCGATCAGGATGCCGGCCAGCTTGGCGCCGTCGCGCAGGACGTCATTGGGCCATTTCAATTCGACATCGATACCGAAGATACCGAGCGCCTCGGCCAGCGCAACGCCGACCGCCAGCGGCAATCCGATCAGCGCATGCAGCGGACGCCTGAACTTCCACGCCAGCGAAAATGTCAGCGCCGACGTTTTGGTGGTCTGCCACGGCCGGCCCGCCCGCCCGCGCCCGGCGGTCTGCGACTCAGCCACCAGCAGCACCGGCGTCACCAGCCTGGCGCCGTCGACAGCGGTGACGCGCGCCAGCAGATCGGCATTGGTCGAACCGGTTTCGGCAACCACTTCGACCGCGACGGCCTTGGCATTGTCGTTGCTGGAACTGGCGATCAATGCGGCGATGCGCTGGGCGGAAATCGTCGTGGCGAGTGAGGTTTCGGTGGCGTGCATGGCGCACATTGTAACGGTTGTCCAAGATGCAAGCGAAGGAGAAATCGGTTACCCTCGCTGGCATGGACGCTCCTTACCGACCGCCACAGTCGCCCGCGCCAGCGGCCCCGCCCGCCCCCGCCTCTGTTACTGCCACCGCTCCCAACGCAACTGCAGTCGCCCGGCCGGCGGCTTCCTCGTTTGCACGCGTCAGTTTGCTGATCTACACGCTGCTGATCGTGTACGCCAGCTGGTACCCGTTTTCCGGCTGGCGCGACATGGGATTGCTGCCCTACGATTACCTGTGGGCGCGCCTGCCGTATTACTGGACCGGCTTCGACCTCTGGACCAACGTGGTGGGCTATGCGCCGTTCGGCGCGCTGGTGGTGTATGCGCTGTATCCGCGCGTACGCTCGCTGCCGGCGGTCTTGCTCGGCGCGCTGGCCGGCATCGCCCTGTCCGGCGTCATGGAAGCGGTGCAAACCTATCTGCCCACGCGCATCCCCTCCAACCTCGACCTCATCACCAACAGTTGCGGCACCCTGCTGGGTGCACTGATCGGCGCCTGGACCAGCCGCTACTTCCTGCGCCAGAGCCGCTTGCTGGAAATTCGGCGCAGCTGGTTCTCGCGCGAAGCCAGCCGCGGCCTGGTGGTGGTCGGGCTATGGCCGCTGGCGCTGATCTATCCGCAAAATCACCTGTTCGGCCTCGGCCACGTGGTGCCGCCGCTGTCGAGCCTGTTGTCGGACCTGCTCGACACACCGATCGACCTCGCCACCTGGTGGACCAACAACGCCCAGCTCAGCGCCGAACAATACTGGCTGGCCGAAATCATCGTCACCGCCTGCGGCCTCACCGGCGCCGTGCTGACCATGCTACTGCTGCTGCGCAAGCAGGCGCCGCGCAACAGGCTGATGGCGATCTACCTGATCGGCGCAGTCTTCATCAAATCGCTCTCGTGCGCGCTGTTCTTCGCGCCGGAAAACGCCTTCGCCTGGTTCACGCCGGGCGCCGCCGGCGGCATGATCGTCGGCGGCCTGATGCTGGCCGGATTGTCGTTCGCGCCGCCGGTCGCGCAACGGCGCATCGCCGGACTGGCGTTGCTCTTCAGCCTGCTGGCGACCAACGCGGTGCCGGCCAATCCGTATTTCGTCTCGACGCTGCAGACCTGGGTGCAAGGCAAATTCCTCAATTTCGACGGCGCCGCCCAATTCCTCTCGGTGCTGTGGCCGTTCCTGGCGCTGTGGTTCCTGTATCACCCGGTACATCGCCGGGCCGGCGGCCAGGGCGCGTCCAAATGACGAGGTGTATCATGACGCCTTTGATCCACTCGGAACATCGCCATGGCAGACACTCCTGACACCGCCGACAAGCCGTTCTACCAACACCACGTCTTCTTCTGCCTGAACCAGCGCAAGCCGGGCGAACGCACCTGCTGCGCCGACAAGGGCGCGCAGGCGGCGCAGGAACATGCCAAGAAGCGCATCAAGCAACTCGGCCTGGCCGGCGAAGGCAAGGTGCGCATCAACAAGGCCGGCTGCCTGGAACGCTGCGAAGAAGGTCCGGTCGTGGTCATCTATCCGCAAGGCACGTGGTACACCTTTGTCGACAACGAAGACATCGATGAAATCATCGATTCGCACATCGTCGGCGGCAAGATCGTCGACCGCCTGAAAATCTGATTACGTCGCCCCCTTGAACGCATAAACGCATGAACGCACAAACACAAGCCTTTCTGATCCCCGGCGCCGTCGGCCAGCTGGAATGCGCGCTCGACCTGCCCGACCCCGAGCAATTCGACGCGCCGCGCGGCCTCGCGCTGGTGGCTCATCCGCATCCACTGTACGGCGGCACCATGGATAACAAAGTCGCGCAGACGCTGGCGCGCTCGTTCCTGGCACTCGGCTATGTCACCGTCCGGATGAATTTCCGCGGCGTCGGCAAGTCCGAAGGCGTGCATGACCACGGCAATGGCGAAACCGACGACATGGCGCTCTTGCTGGCGCATATGCGCACGCAGTATCCCGACCTGCCGTTGGCGTTGGGCGGTTTCTCGTTCGGCACCTTCGTGCAGGCGCAGTTGCAGCAGCGCCTGATTGCGGCAGGCACACCGGCCGAGCGCCTGGCGCTGGTCGGCACTGCCGCGGGCAAATGGCCGATGCCGCCGGTCCCGGCCGACACCATCCTGATCCACGGCGAGCTGGACGACACCATTCCGCTCACCGCGGTGCTGGACTGGGCGCGTCCGCAGGAGTTGCCGGTCATCGTGATTCCCGGCGCGGATCACTTTTTTCACCGCAAATTGCAACATATCAAGAACCTGATAGTCCAACTCTGGCATCGCTGATTCCTGTTTTATGCTCCTGCTACGGAGCATGAGACAGGAATACTCTGCAAGCCGCGCCGCGCAGCCTTGTTGTCAGGCTCGACGTTTATAATCCCGTTGCGATGTTCACTCATCTCTTTTCAAACGACAGTCCCGCATGCAGTCCGGCGGGACACATTTTTTACACCTGAAGATGAAAAAACTACTCGCGGCCATTGCCGCAACCGTCCTGAGCTTCTCGGCAGCCGCCCAGAGCCTTCCGCCTCCCAGCGTCGCCGCCAAATCTTGGCTGCTGCTGGATGCGTCAAGCAACCAGATCATCGCGTCGCAGGAAGCCGACACGCGCGTCGAACCGGCTTCGCTGGTCAAGCTGATGACCGCTTACCTGGCCTTTGCCGCCGTGCGCGACAAGCGCCTCGACCTGAACCAGGAAATCAGTGTCTCGGTCAACGCTTGGAAAGTCGATCCGAGCAGCTCCAAGATGTTCATCGAGCCGAACAAGCCGGTCTCGGTCAACAACCTGCTGTACGGCCTGATCTCGGTTTCCGGCAATGACGCCGCCGTGGCGCTGTCGGAAGCCGTCTCCGGCACAACCGACGCCTTCGTCGTGCTGATGAACCGTGAAGCCCAACGCCAGGGCCTGACCGGCACCCACTTCAGCAACCCGCACGGTTTGCCGAGCCCGGACACGTACACGACCGCGCGCGACCTGGCGATCCTGTGCCGCAACCTGATCAACGACTTCCCCGACTTCTACAAAACCTATTACTCGGTCAAGAAGTTCACCTACAACAACATCACCCAGCCGAACCGCAACCGCCTGCTGTGGCTCGACCCGACCGTCGACGGCATGAAGACCGGCCACACCGACAGCGCCGGCTATTCGCTGATCACCTCGGCCAAGCGTCCGGTCGCCAACGGCGAACGCCGCCTGATCTCGGT
>Ga0308165_1001969_pt1 | contig 26543 bp, 20 predicted proteins | sample PhyWR2_FD_201032 | JGI IMG/M metagenome (GOLD analysis project Ga0308165, IMG submission 201032) | Phyllosphere microbial communities from UC Gill Tract Community Farm, Albany, California, United States - DLSLW.R2 | ecosystem: Host-associated > Plants > Phyllosphere > Unclassified | place: USA... | reverse complement strand
CTTGTTTAATAAGCTGTTCAGCTAAATGGTTTGAAGGAACCGGAGGAATCATGACCAAGTCAGAATTGATTGAAAGACTTGCCAGCCAGCAATCGCACATTCCTGCAAAAGCAGTGGAAGATGCAGTTAAAGAGATGCTGGAGCATATGGCCTCGACTCTGGCACAGGGCGAGCGCATTGAAATCCGCGGTTTCGGTAGTTTCTCTCTGCACTATCGTGCACCACGAACCGGGCGTAACCCGAAGACTGGCGATAAAGTGGATCTGGAAGGCAAATATGTTCCGCACTTTAAACCGGGTAAAGAACTGCGCGATCGCGCCAATATTTACGGAAACTGAGTTTGCCTCCGGGCAAAACTGGGTTATCTAATGAAAGCACCTTCGGGTGCTTTTTTTATGGGCTGAGCTTAAAACCTGAAGCCGCTTTGCAACTCCTGTTTGTCGTTGCTGCAAACGGAAATAATCTCTCCTGCACCGCTCGTATTTTCTCTTTTTGTAACCTGACGCTGCGCTTGTACCGCATCACACTGTCCTGAACAGGGAGGTGTTATGGGTATTCCGGCGATAAGTGCATGTCTGATAACAGCGATATTACCGCTATTATGGTTGCCTTCACTTCCCGATATTTGGACGGTCTGGGTTTGCATTGCCATTGGGACTTTGCTGGGATTCCAGCGGTTGAGATGGCTACGCTATGTCGGTTTGTGGATGATTTTTTTTGCATGGGGCGTATTAGCTGCTCTTGAATCCGTTTGGCCTATGCAACATTTAACGGCAGGGCCGCAGCAAGCTGAGGTGGTGATTACCTCCACCGATGGCGCAACCACTCATCAGGGGCAAATCGTGAGCCTCAACGGAAAACCCTGGTTTTCAACAACAGGCGTCACGCTTTACGGTAACTATTTACCGCAAGCGGCATGCGCGGGACAGCGATGGGCCATGACGTTACGTCTTCGCGCTGTGCACGGCGAACTTAATGACGGGGGATTCGATTCACAGCGCTATGCACTCAGCATGCACCAGCCGCTGAGCGGGCGATTCACCCATGCACAAGCATTAGATCTCACCTGCAGTTTACGATCTCGTTATCTTTCGTCGCTGACTTCAGCTTTAGCGTCTTATTCATGGGGAACAGTGATTCTCGGATTAGGAATGGGGGAGCGATTGGCGATCTCTCCTGAGATCAAAAACCTGATGCGTGAAACAGGTACGTTGCACCTGATGGCGATTTCTGGGTTACACATTGCCTTTGCAGCATCACTCGTATGGCTTATCGTGCGGGGCATCCAGTTCTTCCTTCCGTGTCGCTGGACGGGATGGCGCATGCCGCTTCTGGCGGGAGTGTGTTTCGCTGTGTTCTATGCGTGGCTCACCGGTATGCAACCGCCAGCGTTACGCACTGTTGTTTCACTTGCTGCACTGGCATCACTCCGTTTCAGCGGCCGTTATTGGTCCCCATGGCAGGTGTGGTTATGCTGCGTAGCGGCAATTCTCTTTGTCGACCCTCTGGCCGTCCTTTCACAAAGCCTCGCGCTTTCCGCCTTTGCCGTCGCCGCGCTTATTTTTTGGTATCAGTGGGTGCCTCTGCCGGAATGGGCTTATCCGCGGTGGATAAAACCATTGATCACTCTGCTGCATCTGCAAGTGGGAATGTTGTTTTTACTGTTACCGCTGCAAGTCAGTATTTTTCACGGTATGAGCGTATCTTCGTTAGTCGCCAATACTTTCGCCGTCCCGCTAGTGACGTTTATTGCAGTACCGCTAATCCTGGCAGGAATGCTGCTACATCTTTGTCCCTTACCCCTTTTCGAGGAGTGGGTATGGCGATTAGCAGATAAGTCACTGGCTTTACTCTTCTGGCTGCTGAAAGGGCTACCGGACGGGTGGCTAGATATTGATGAACGCTGGCTACCGGTCACGTTCATGCCGTGGCTCGTGATTATTGGCTGGCGATTTCGGGCCTGGGTATCGGCTCCTGCGATAAGTCTTGTGTGCAGCGTGTTGCTGACGTATCTGTTCTGGAGACCCGTGAAATCAGAAGGCTGGACGGTCCATATGCTGGATATTGGGCAGGGCCTGGCAATGGTCATTGAGCATAATGGCAGAGCTATTTTGTATGATACCGGTTTGGTCTGGCCCGGCGGAGACAGTGCTAAGCAGCATATTATTCCCTGGCTGCGTTGGCATCATCTGACCCCTGAAGGGGTCATCATTAGCCATGAACACAGCGATCACATCGGTGGGTTGAATTCACTACGTGAAGTTTGGCCAAGGATGTGGATAAGAAGCCCGCTAGGTTGGGCCAACCACCAGCCCTGTTTCAAGGGGCAGCACTGGCAGTGGCAAAGCTTGACCTTCACAGTTCATTGGCCGCCGAGATCGTACCAGGCGTTGGGAAATAATCGTTCATGCGTGGTGAAAATCGATGATGGTAAGCACAGCGCATTGTTAACCGGCGATATTGAAGCAAAGGCTGAGTTAGCGATGCTCAGCCACCACTGGCAATTTCTAACGTCTACACTTATCCAAGTGCCACATCATGGCAGTAACACCTCTTCATCGCAGGCGCTGGTACAGCGTGTTGGCGGAAAAATTGCGTTGGCCTCAGCGGCGCGTTACAACGCATGGCGATTTCCGTCTTTCAAAGTGGTTAAACGTTATAAACAGGAGGACTACTCTTGGTTCGATACACCTCAATATGGGCAAATCTCAGTCAACTTTTCACCACAAGGCTGGCAAATCCGCCGCTTACGAGATCAAATTTTACCGCGTTGGTATCATCAGTGGTTTGGCGTGCCCGTAGATAACGGGTAGAATATGCGGCTATTTCAACAAATGCTGGTTTTTTGAATGCATAACGACAAAGATCTCTCCACGTGGCAGACCTTCCGCCGACTCTGGCCGATGATTGCACCCTTTAAAACAGGTCTGATCGTGGCGGGTGTCGCATTAATCCTCAACGCAGCAAGCGATACCTTTATGCTATCGCTCCTCAAACCGTTACTGGACGACGGTTTTGGTAAAACGGATCGCTCAGTGTTGCTATGGATGCCTCTGGTGGTTATCGGGCTGATGATCCTTCGCGGCGTGACCAGCTATGTCTCTAGCTACTGCATCTCGTGGGTATCGGGCAAAGTGGTGATGACAATGCGTCGTCGACTGTTCAGCCACATGATGGGGATGCCCGTTGCTTTCTTCGATAAGCAATCAACCGGCACTTTACTGTCGCGTATCACTTATGACTCCGAGCAAGTGGCGTCGTCATCTTCAAGTGCGCTGATTACCGTTGTACGTGAAGGGGCTTCGATTATTGGCCTCTTCGTTTTGATGTTCTATTACAGCTGGCAGTTGTCGATCATTCTTATCGTCCTGGCACCGATTGTCTCAATCGCTATTCGCGTCGTATCCAAGCGTTTTCGTAGCATCAGCAAGAATATGCAAAATACGATGGGGCAGGTGACGACCAGTGCCGAGCAAATGCTGAAAGGCCACAAAGAGGTATTAATCTTCGGTGGGCAGAACGTCGAAACTAAACGCTTTGACAAGGTCAGCAACAAAATGCGTTTACAGGGGATGAAACTGGTTTCAGCCTCTTCAATCTCCGATCCGATCATTCAGCTGATCGCGTCTCTGGCGCTGGCATTTGTTCTTTATGCTGCCAGTTTCCCAAGTGTTATGGAGACATTAACGGCCGGTACGATAACCGTGGTGTTCTCATCGATGATTGCTCTGATGCGCCCGCTGAAATCGCTGACCAACGTCAATGCCCAATTCCAGCGCGGTATGGCGGCATGTCAGACGCTGTTCAGTATTCTGGACTCGGAACAGGAAAAAGACGAAGGCAAACGTGTAATCGAACGCGCTCACGGAGATGTGGAGTTCCGCAATGTGACCTTCACCTATCCTGGCCGCGAAACCCCTGCCTTGCGTAATATCAACCTGACCATTCCAGCAGGTAAAACAGTTGCGCTTGTAGGGCGTTCAGGTTCAGGTAAATCGACGATTGCCAGCCTGATGACCCGTTTCTACGATATTGATGAAGGTGAAATCCTGCTGGACGGTCATGACCTGAGAGAGTACACGCTTCAGTCGTTGCGTAATCAGGTCGCGCTGGTCTCTCAGAACGTCCATCTGTTCAACGATACGGTAGCCAATAACATCGCGTATGCGCGTACGGAAGAGTACAGCCGTGAAGCAATCGAAAATGCGGCTCGTATGGCTTATGCGATGGACTTCATCAACAAGATGGATAACGGTCTCGACACCATTATTGGCGAGAACGGTGTGCTGCTTTCAGGCGGTCAGCGTCAGCGAATCGCGATTGCTCGCGCGCTGTTGCGCGACAGTCCGATTCTGATTCTGGATGAAGCAACGTCGGCGCTGGATACCGAGTCTGAGCGCGCGATTCAGTCGGCGCTGGATGAACTGCAGAAAAACCGCACATCGCTGGTGATTGCTCACCGGTTATCCACGATCGAGCAAGCTGATGAAATCGTCGTGGTGGAAGATGGCTTGATCGTCGAGCGCGGAAGCCATGCGGATCTTGTCGAGCAACGCGGCGTCTATGCTCAGCTTCATAAAATGCAGTTTGGCGCATGATTGCACGCATCTGGTCCGGAGAATCACCTCTGTGGCTGCTGCTATTGCCGCTTTCCTGGCTGTACGGCCTGGTGAGCGGCCTCATCCGTCTTTGCTACCGTATTGGTATTAAACGTGCGTGGCGTGCGCCGGTACCCGTTGTTGTCGTCGGTAATCTAACGGCCGGGGGGAACGGTAAAACACCCGTGGTCATTTGGCTGGTGGAACAACTCGCTCAGCGCGGTATCCGGGCAGGCGTCGTATCACGTGGGTATGGCGGAAAAGCCGAACGCTATCCTCTTCTCCTCACATCGCATACCACAACGGAACAAGCGGGTGACGAACCGGTGCTGATCTTTCAGCGAACCGGTGCTCCGGTTGCTGTTTCACCAAAACGGAGCGAAGCCGTTCAGGCTTTGCTGGCCGCACACCCGGTTGACATCATCATTACGGACGATGGCTTGCAGCACTATGCGCTCGCGCGTGACAAAGAAATTGTGGTTATTGACGGGGTGCGTCGTTTCGGTAATGGGTGGTGGTTACCCGCCGGGCCGATGCGCGAAAGAGCATCGCGGCTGCGTACGGTTGACGCCGTAATTGTCAACGGCGGTGAAGCGCTGCCTGGTGAAATTCCTATGCGACTAATGCCCAGTCAGGCCGTGAATCTGCTGACCGGAGACCGGCGGGATGTTTCGCAACTGCCCGCGCTCGTGGCGATGGCGGGGATTGGACATCCTCCTCGTTTTTTTGCCACGCTGGAGCAATGCGGTGCCCAACTTGAAGCCAGGGTTCCTCTTGCCGATCATCAGGCGCTAAGCCTTGCGGATGTTGATCCGCTCGTGACCGTTAACCAAAACCTGATCATGACCGAGAAAGATGCGGTGAAATGCCGCGCTTTTGCTAAATCTAACTGGTGGTATCTTCCGGTTGATGCTGAACTCAGCGGCGAAAAGCCAGAACTCTTGCTCCAGGAACTGATTTCGCTGGTGCGTTAAGCGAAGGCGGTTCTGGTGGCGCAACGACGAACAGGAAAACGCATGCCCTTACCGCACCTCTCGCTCCAGGCCGCCCGTAATCTGCATCTTGCCGCGCAGGGGCTTTTAAAGAAACCTCGCCGCCGCGCGCAACCCTCGGACATTCTCTCTACTATTCAGCGTATGTCGCTGTTGCAAATCGATACGATCAACATTGTTGCTCGCAGCCCTTATCTTGTCCTTTTTAGTCGCCTGGGAGATTACCCCTCCCACTGGCTTGATGACGCGCTGAGCCGGGGAGATCTCATGGAATATTGGGCTCATGAGGCATGTTTCCTACCGCGAAGTGACTTTGGTCTGGTCCGCCACCGGATGCTGGCGCCAGAAAAAATGGGCTGGAAGTATCGTCAGGAGTGGATGCACGAAAATGCGAATGAGATCGAACAACTCATTAAGCACATTCACGAAAACGGTCCGGTCCGCTCAGCAGATTTTGAACATCCCTGTAAAGGCACAAGCGGTTGGTGGGAGTGGAAGCCGCATAAACGCCATCTCGAAGGGCTGTTTACGTCCGGAAAAGTGATGGTGGTTGAGCGGCGTAATTTCCAGCGAGTTTACGATCTCACTCAGCGTGTGATGCCTCACTGGGACGATGCGCGCGATCTGCTCGATCAAACAGCGGCAGAGGCCATCATGCTGGAGAACAGCGCCCGTAGTTTAGGCATTTTCCGCACGCAGTGGCTGACGGATTACTATCGCCTTCGTCAACCGCCCCTGAAATCGACGCTGGAACGCTGGCAAGAAAACCAGCGTGTGGTGCAGGTAGACGTAGAAACGTTGGGTGAAATGTGGCTACATGCGGATTTATTACCGCTCCTGCCTCTGGCTCTGGACGGGAAGTTGAGCGCGTCACACAGTACCGTATTATCACCGTTTGATCCTATCGTCTGGGACCGCAAGCGCGCCGAACAGCTGTTTGGTTTCACGTATCGTCTTGAATGCTACACCCACGCGCCTAAACGTCAGTATGGCTACTTTGTTCTACCGCTGCTGCACAAAGGCCAACTGGTGGGGCGTATGGATGCCAAAATGCACCGTAAAACTGGCGTATTGGAAGTGATTGCGTTGTATCTGGAAGAGGGCGTCAGAGCCAGTTCAGCTCTGGAAAAAGGGCTTTTCTCAGCGCTCAACCAGTTCGCCACCTGGCAGGGGGCAAAACGGGTCACTCTGTCGCGATTACCCGATGAACTTTTCGATGCGTGTCGGAGTGGCTGGGAAATAGACATAGCCTGAAAAAGGAATGTGGTAAGCTTTCATCATTATTTATACGGAGGAACTATGGATCACCGTTTACTTGAAATCATTGCCTGCCCGGTGTGCAACGGCAAACTCTATTACAGCCAGGATAAACAAGAACTTATTTGCAAACTGGATAATCTGGCGTTTCCACTGCGCGATGGCATTCCGGTCCTGCTTGAAACACAAGCCCGCTCGCTGGCGGCAGAAGAGAGCCGACCATGAGTTTTGTCGTCATTATTCCGGCACGTTTTGCCTCAACGCGTTTACCAGGCAAGCCGCTGGTGGATATTAATGGTAAACCGATGATTGTCCATGTGCTTGAAAGAGCCCGTGAGTCAGGTGCCGATCGTGTGATTGTTGCCACGGATCACGAAGACGTTGCCCGTGCCGTCGAAGCGGCGGGCGGCGAAGTGTGCATGACTCGCGCGGATCATCAGTCCGGCACGGAAAGACTGGCTGAAGTCGTCGAAAAATGCGGTTTCAGCGATGACACCGTTATTGTGAACGTGCAGGGCGATGAGCCGATGATCCCGGCGGTGATTATTCGCCAGGTTGCGGAAAACCTCGCGCAACGTCAGGTGGGAATGGCGACGCTTGCCGTGCCGATTCATCATGCTGAAGAAGCGTTTAATCCGAACGCGGTTAAAGTGGTGATGGACGCTGAAGGCTACGCGCTCTATTTCTCCCGTGCGGCTATTCCGTGGGATCGCGACCGTTTTGCCGCCTCTCATGAGGTTATTGGTGACACGTTCCTGCGACACCTGGGCATTTACGGCTATCGTGCCGCCTTTATCCGTCGCTATGTGACCTGGGCGCCAAGTCCGCTGGAGCATATCGAAATGCTCGAACAGCTGCGTGTGCTCTGGTATGGCGAAAAAATCCACGTTGCGGTTGCCCAGGAAGTTCCTGGAACGGGCGTTGATACTCCCGAAGATCTTGAACGCGTGCGTGCTGAACTGCGTTAATTCCCCAACATCCCCTCACTCGAGGGGATGCTCTACCGTTAGGTTTTCCCTCATTTTTCTTCATCCAAATTGATCTTATCAGGGTGACATCCGTCTGCGACGCGCTCATTATAAAAGCAGTAGTTTTGATGGGGATAATCTGATATGGAACAGCTGCGTGCCGAGCTAAGCCATCTGCTGGGGGAACAACTCAGCCGGGTGGAGTGTGTGAATGAAAAGGCGGACACTTCGCTGTGGTCGCTGTATGACAGTCACGGTAATCCGATGCCGTTAATGGCAAGGAGTTTTTCTTCCCCCGGTATCGCCAGACAGCTGGCGTGGAAAATGTCTCTGCTGGCGCGTAGCGGAACGGTGCGTATGCCGACCGTCTATGGCGTGATGACTCACGAAGAACATCCCGGTCCGGATGTTCTGTTGATTGAACGGTTGCGCGGTGTTCCCGTTGAGGCACCCGCGCGTACCCCGGACAGATGGGAGCAACTGAAAGACCAGATCGTCGAAGCGCTGCTTGCCTGGCACCGGCAGGATAGCCGTGGTCTGGTAGGGGCTGTGGACAGCACCCAGGAAAACATCTGGCCGCACTGGTATCGGCAGCGGGTCGAAGTATTGTGGGGCACGCTCAATCAATTTAGTAACACCGGCCTGACAATGCAGGATAAGCGGATTTTATTCCGCACGCGCGAATGTCTGCCTACGCTGTTCGACGGTTTTAACGACAATTGCGTGTTAATTCATGGCAATTTCACCCTGCGCAGCATGCTTAAAGATTCACGTAGCGATCAGCTACTGGCAATGGTTGGACCGGGGATTATGCTTTGGGCACCGCGTGAATATGAGCTTTTCCGTTTAAGCGACAGTGGCCTGGCAGAAGGGTTGCTTTGGCATTATCTCCAGCGCGCGCCCGTCTCGGAATCCTTCCTCTGGCGGCGCTGGGTTTATCTCATGTGGGATGAAGTGGCGCAGCTCGTCAACACCGGGCGCTTTAATCGCGCCAATTTCGATCTCGCCTCGAAATCACTCTTGCCCTGGCTCGCCTGACGAGCCTTTCAGCCATTGCCAGAGGCGTCCGAGCGTTTCATAGCCCACGCGATCGCTGTGCATCAGCCAGACCGGCGACGGGATCGCGCGTTCCCACGGGTTCAGCGGCGCATCAACGGCCAGCTGGTTAGCCGGCGCGGGGAGAGGATGTAACCCGGCATGTTCAAAGAAAATCATCGCACGGGGTAAATGCGAGGCGGACGTCACCAGCAGGAACGGCGCATCACCAATGGCCTGTTTCACCGCTGCGGCTTCTTCTTCCGTATCTTTAGGGCTGTCGAGAGTGATTATCGCCGAGCGCGGCACGCCGAGTGATTCAGCCACGCGTGCCCCGGCTTCTGCGGTACTCACCAGATTGGTTTTTGCGGCTGCACCCGTAAAGATCATTTTTGAACCCGGATTCGCCAGCCACAGGCGTATGCCTTCGTTTAAACGCGGCAGACTGTTATTGATTAAGTTTGAACTGGGTGCCCAACTAGGGTCCCAGGTGTAACCGCCACCCAGCACCACGATATAATCCACCTTCTGTTTTCCCTGCCACGTCGGGTACTTATCTTCAATCGGGCGCAACAGCCCGTCAGCGACAGGTTGCAGGCTCAACAGGAGTAGCATCAGCCAGCCCGCTGTCATCACGGTTTTTCCCGTTTTCTGAAAACGAGTCAACCAAAGCAGCAGCAGTCCGAGCGCCATGAGCAACAGCATGAGTGGCAGAGGAAGCATCATGCCTCCAATAACTTTCTTTAGGGTAAAAAGCATCCTTTTTGGCTCCTTTTTTAACCATACAGCAGGCGATTACTCGCGATATTACACCAGAGAGGTTCATTCTCCGCGCGGGTGTGACAAAATAGCGGTTTTGCTGGTAGCGGGTGGAACTCTCCCAATGCGGGATCGCAATTTCGATGACATCGCGGAAAAGTTTTCGCGCAACATTTATGGCACCACTAAAGGGCAGTTGCGTCAGACGATCCTCTGGCAGGATCTGGATACGCTGCTTGCCACCTACGGCAGCCGAAAGTTGCGCGTTCTCGATGCCGGCGGCGGTGAAGGTCAGACGGCCATTTTAATGGCAGAGCGCGGCCATCACGTGACGTTTTGCGATCTTTCCGCTGAGATGGTTGCACGCGCGAAACGCGCGGCACACGAGAAAGGTGTGAGCGACAACATGCATTTTATACATTGCGCCGCTCAGGACATTGCCCAGCATTTGGAAACTCAGGTTGATCTGATATTGTTTCACGCGGTGCTTGAATGGGTCGCTGAACCGCAAGCAATGTTAAACACGCTGTGGACGGTGCTCAGCCCCGGCGGCGCGCTGTCGCTGATGTTCTACAATGCCAATGGCCTGTTGATGCGCAATGTGCTGGTGGGTAATTTCGGTTATGTGCAGCAGGGCATGTATAAAAAGAAACGACGTACGCTTTCGCCAGATTTTCCGCGCGATCCCCAGCAGGTCTACGGCTGGCTGGAGGAGATTGGCTGGGAAATTACCGGGAAAACGGGCGTCAGGGTGTTTCATGATTATCTGCGCGATAAACAAAAACAGCATGAATGTCTGGACGCCTTAACAGAAATAGAAACACGGTATTGCCGCCAAGAGCCGTTTGTGAGCCTTGGCCGCTATATACACGTCACCGCGATCAAAAGCCTGGCCCGTTAGGCTTACACCGCAGATGCAAGGATAATTTATGAGTGATTTTTCCCAGACAGTCCCCGAGCTGGTTGCCTGGGCCAGAAAAAACGATTTCTCCATCGCGCTGCCGGTCGACAGACTTTCTTTTCTGCTGTCCATTGCCACGCTGAATGGCGAGCGCCTGGATGGTGAAATGAGCGAGGGTGAACTGGTGGACGCTTTCCGCCATGTGAGTGATGCGTTTGAGCAAACCAGCGAAACCATTAGCGTGCGTGCCAACAACGCAATTAACGATATGGTACGTCAACGTCTGCTGAACCGCTTTACCAGCGAGCAGACCGAAGGCAACGCCATCTATCGTTTGACGCCTCTGGGTATCGGCATCACGGATTATTACATTCGTCAGCGTGAGTTTTCCACGCTGCGCCTTTCTATGCAGCTATCAATCGTTGCGGATGAGCTCAAGCGTGCAGCGGATGCGGCGGATGAAAACGGAGATGAATTCCACTGGCATCGCAACGTTTATGCTCCGCTGAAATACTCGGTCGCCGAAATTTTTGACAGCATCGATCTGACCCAGCGCTTGATGGATGAACAGCAGCAACAGGTAAAAGACGATATCGCGCAGCTGCTGAACAAAGACTGGCGTGCGGCGATCTCCAGCTGTGAACTTTTATTGTCAGAAACCTCCGGTACGCTACGTGAACTGCAGGATACGCTGGAGGCGGCGGGCGATAAGCTCCAGGCCAATTTGTTGCGTATTCAGGATGCGACGATGGCGCATGACAATCTGCATTTCGTCGACAAGCTGGTCTTTGATCTACAAAGTAAACTCGACCGCATTATTAGCTGGGGTCAACAGTCGATTGACCTGTGGATCGGCTATGACCGTCACGTACATAAGTTTATCCGTACCGCGATTGATATGGATAAAAACCGTGTGTTCGCTCAGCGTCTGCGCCAGTCGGTGCAAACCTATTTCGATGCACCATGGGCGCTGACCTACGCCAATGCTGACCGTCTGCTGGACATGCGTGACGAAGAGATGACGCTTCGCGATGAAGAGGTCACCGGTGAACTGCCGCCGGATCTGGAATTTGAAGAGTTCAACGAAATTCGTGAACAACTTGCGGCCATGATCGAAGAACAGCTGGCGGTCTATAAATCCAGACAAGTGCCGCTAGATCTCGGTCTCGTGGTGCGCGATTATCTGGTGCAATACCCGCGTGCGCGTCATTTCGATATTGCCCGCATCGTCGTCGACCAGGCCGTGCGCCTGGGCGTCGCGCAAGCAGATTTCACCGGACTGCCGCCGAAGTGGCAGCCGATTAACGATTACGGAGCCAAGGTACAGGCGCATGTCATTGACAAATATTGAACAAATGATGCCAGTTAAGCTGGCCCAGGCGTTGGCGAATCCGTTATTTCCGGCGCTGGATAGCCAATTGCGTGCCGGTCGCCACATTGGCCTTGATGAACTGGATAATCACGCGTTTCTGATGGATTTTCAGGAGTATCTGGAAGAGTTTTACGCCCGCTATAACGTGGAGCTGATCCGCGCCCCGGAAGGATTCTTCTATCTGCGTCCGCGCTCGACGACGCTGATCCCACGTTCGGTTCTTTCTGAATTGGACATGATGGTAGGCAAAATTCTTTGTTATCTCTATCTCAGCCCTGAGCGTTTGGCCAATGAGGGGATTTTCACTCAGCAAGAGCTGTACGATGAGCTGCTGACCCTCGCCGAAGAGGGCAAGCTGCTGAAGCTGGTGAACAATCGTTCCACCGGTTCAGATCTTGATCGTCAGAAATTACAGGAAAAAGTGCGCTCTTCTCTGAGCCGTCTGCGCCGTCTCGGCATGGTGTGGTTTATGGGTCATGACAGCAGCAAATTCCGTATCACAGAAGCGGTTTTCCGCTTTGGTGCTGATGTGCGTGCGGGCGACGATCCGCGTGAAGCGCAGCTACGAATGATCCGTGACGGTGAAGCGATGCCGGTCGAAAACCATTTGCAGCTCAATGACGAGCCTGAAGAGACCCAGACGGAAAGCGGGGAGGAAGAGTAATGATTGAACGTGGTAAATTTCGTTCACTGACGCTGGTTAACTGGAACGGTTTCTTTGCCCGAACCTTTGATCTGGATGAGCTGGTGACAACGCTCTCCGGGGGGAACGGTGCGGGTAAATCCACCACGATGGCAGCGTTTGTCACGGCGTTGATTCCTGATTTGACGCTGCTGCACTTCCGTAACACCACGGAAGCGGGAGCCACGAGCGGCTCGCGTGATAAAGGTCTGCACGGTAAGCTCAAAGCCGGCGTCTGTTATTCCGTTCTGGATGTCATCAACTCCCGCCACCAGCGCGTGGTAGTGGGCGTTCGCTTGCAACAGGTCGCTGGCCGTGACCGTAAAGTGGACATCAAACCGTTCGCGATTCAAGGGTTGCCGACTTCCGTCCAGCCAACAGCAATGCTGACGGAAACGCTGAACGATCGCCAGGCGCGCGTCCTCTCTCTCCAGGAGCTGAAAGAGAAGCTTGAGGAGATCGAAGGGGTTCAGTTCAAGCAGTTCAACTCGATTACCGATTACCACTCGCTGATGTTCGATCTGGGCATTGTTGCGCGTCGTCTGCGCAGCGCCTCGGACCGTAGCAAATACTATCGCCTGATTGAAGCCTCGCTGTACGGCGGTATTTCCAGCGCCATCACCCGCTCGTTGCGCGACTACCTGTTGCCGGAAAACAGCGGCGTGCGTAAAGCATTCCAGGATATGGAAGCCGCGCTGCGTGAAAACCGCATGACGCTGGAAGCCATTCGCGTCACCCAGTCTGACCGCGACCTGTTTAAGCACCTGATCAGCGAAGCGACCAACTACGTGGCGGCGGATTATATGCGCCACGCGAATGAACGCCGCATTCATCTGGATAAGGCGCTTGAATATCGCCGCGAGCTGTTCACCTCGCGTAAACAGCTGGTGGCAGAGCAGTATAAGCACGTTGAGATGGCGCGTGAGCTGGGCGAACAGAACGGTGCTGAAGGCGATCTCGAAGCGGATTATCAGGCGGCCAGCGACCATCTGAATCTGGTGCAAACCGCCCTGCGTCAGCAGGAAAAAATTGAGCGTTACGAAGCCGATCTCGATGAGCTGCAGATTCGTCTCGAAGAACAAAATGAAGTGGTGGCAGAAGCCGCCGAGATGCAGGAAGAGAACGAAGCGCGCGCCGAAGCCGCAGAGCTGGAAGTGGATGAGCTGAAAAACCAGCTTGCCGACTATCAGCAGGCGCTTGATGTTCAGCAAACCCGTGCGATCCAGTACACCCAGGCGCTGCAAGCGTTGCAGCGCGCGAAAGATCTGTGTCATCTTCCGGATCTGACGCCAGAAAGCGCGGATGAATGGCTGGAGACATTCCAGGCAAAACAGCAAGAAGCCACAGATAAATTACTCTCTCTCGATCAGAAAATGAGCGTGGCGCAAACTGCGCACAGCCAGTTTGAACAGGCTTACCAGCTGGTTACCGCGATCAACGGCCCGTTGGCGCGAAGCGATGCGTGGGAAGTCGCGCGTGAACTTCTGCGTGACGGTGTAAACCAGCGCCATTTGGCTGAGCAGGTTCAGCCGTTGCGTATGCGTCTGAACGAGCTGGAACAGCGTCTTCGGGAACAGCAGGAAGCCGAGCGTCTGCTGGCTGAATTCTGCAAGCGTCACGGAAAACGTGTCGACATCGACGAACTGGAAGCCCTGCATCAGGAACTGGAAGCCCGTATTGCCTCTCTTTCTGACAGCGTTTCAAACGCCGGTGAGCAGCGTATGTCGCTGCGACAGGAGCTGGAACAGCTTCAGTCGCGCACGCAGAAACTGCTGCAACGAGCGCCTGTCTGGCTAGCCGCACAAAGCAGCCTCAATCAGCTCAGTGAGCAGTGCGGTCAAGAGTTTGAATCCAGCCAGGATGTCACCGAATATCTGCAGCAGTTGCTGGAGCGTGAGCGTGAAGCGATTGTTGAACGCGATGAAGTCGGCGCGCGTAAACGTGCCATTGACGAAGAAATTGAGCGCTTAAGCCAGCCCGGCGGCGCCGAAGATTCTCGCCTCAATGCGCTCGCAGAACGTTTTGGCGGCGTGCTGCTCTCTGAAATCTATGATGATGTTAGCCTGGATGATGCGCCGTACTTCTCAGCACTTTACGGTCCATCCCGAAACGCCATCGTTGTGCCGGATTTGTCCCTGATTGCCGACCAGCTTGAAGGCCTGGAAGAGTGCCCGGAAGATCTCTATCTGATCGAAGGCGATCCGCAGTCCTTTGATGACAGCGTCTTTAGCGTGGATGAGCTTGAAAAAGCGGTCGTGGTGAAAATTGCCGATCGTCAGTGGCGCTATTCCCGATTCCCAACGCTGCCGCTCTTTGGTCGTGCCGCACGCGAAAACCGTATTGAAAGTCTGCATGCGGAACGTGAAACGCTGTCCGAGCGCTTCGCGACGTTGTCCTTTGATGTGCAGAAAACCCAGCGTTTACACCAGTCGTTCAGTCGTTTTATCGGTAGCCACGTTGCCGTCGCGTTTGAGCCCGATCCAGAAGCGGAAATCCGCAAGCTCAACACCCGTCGCGGCGAGCTTGAGCGTGCGATAAGCCTTCATGAAAACGACAATCAGCAGAGCCGCGTTCAGTTCGAACAGGCGAAAGAGGGCGTTGCAGCGCTTAACCGCATTCTGCCGCGCCTGAATCTGCTGGCCGATGAAACGCTCGCTGACCGCGTAGACGAAATCCAGGAACGCCTGGATGAAGCGCAGGAAGCCGCTCGATTTGTCCAGCAGCACGGGAATCAGCTGGCGAAACTTGAGCCGGTATTATCCGTTCTGCAAAGTGACCCGGAACAGTTTGAACAGCTGAAAGAAGACTACGCGTATTCTCAGCAGGTGCAGCGCGATGCGCGTCAGCAGGCGTTTGCACTGACCGAAGTGGTCCAGCGTCGCGCTCACTTTGGCTACAGCGACTCGGCGGAAATGCTGAGCGGTAACAGCGATCTCAACGAAAAACTGCGTCAGCGTCTGGAACAAGCGGAAACAGAACGTAGCCGCACGCGTGACGCTTTGCGCAGTCATGCGGCACAGCTGAGCCAGTATGGCCAGGTTCTGGCGTCGCTGAAAAGCTCGTTTGACACCAAAAAAGAGCTGTTAACCGATCTGCAGAAAGAGCTCCAGGATATCGGCGTGCGTGCGGACAGCGGGGCTGAAGAGCGGGCGCGTATTCGTCGTGATGAACTGCACAGCCAGTTAAGCAACAACCGCTCGCGTCGCAATCAGCTGGAAAAAGCCCTGACCCTGTGTGAAGCGGAGATGGATAATCTCACTCGTCGCCTGCGCAAGCTGGAACGTGATTATCACGAAATGCGCGAGCAGGTTGTGACCGCCAAAGCGGGATGGTGTGCGGTGATGCGCCTGGTGAAAGACAGTGGCGTTGAGCGTCGTCTGCATCGCCGTGAGCTGGCCTATCTTTCCGGTGATGAGCTGCGTTCCATGTCGGATAAGGCATTGGGTGCGTTGCGCCCAGCGGTGGCGGACAATGAGCATCTGCGCGATGTGCTGCGCATGTCTGAAGACCCAAAACGCCCGGAACGCAAAATTCAGTTCTTTGTGGCGGTGTATCAGCACCTGCGTGAGCGTATCCGTCAGGATATTATCCGCACGGACGATCCGGTTGAAGCTATCGAGCAAATGGAGATCGAGCTGGGTCGTCTGACCGAAGAGCTGACGTCTCGTGAGCAGAAGCTGGCCATCAGCTCTCGCAGCGTGGCGAATATTATCCGGAAAACGATCCAGCGCGAGCAGAACCGTATTCGGATGCTCAACCAGGGTCTGCAAAGCGTCTCGTTTGGCCAGGTGAACAGCGTGCGTCTGAACGTGAACGTCCGCGAAGCTCACGCCACGCTGTTGGATGTGCTTTCTGAGCAGCATGAGCAACACCAGGATCTGTTTAACAGCAATCGTCTGACCTTCTCTGAGGCGCTGGCGAAGCTCTATCAGCGCCTCAATCCGCAGATCGATATGGGGCAGCGTACGCCACAAACTATCGGCGAAGAGCTGCTCGATTACCGTAACTATCTGGAAATGGAAGTTGAGGTTAACCGCGGCTCAGACGGCTGGCTGCGTGCCGAATCCGGTGCGTTGTCGACCGGGGAAGCGATCGGTACCGGGATGTCGATTCTGGTAATGGTTGTGCAGAGCTGGGAAGACGAATCGCGCCGCCTGCGAGGGAAAGATATTTCGCCTTGCCGTCTGCTGTTCCTCGATGAGGCCGCGCGACTGGATGCCCGCTCTATCGCTACGCTGTTCGAGCTGTGCGATCGTCTGGGGATGCAGCTGATTATCGCAGCACCTGAAAACATCAGTCCTGAGAAAGGCACAACGTATAAACTGGTACGTAAAGTATTCCAGAATACTGAGCATGTGCATGTGGTGGGTCTGCGCGGCTTTGCACCGCAACCGCCGGAGTCATTACCCGAAGCTGCTGACGCGTCGTAAGGCGCTTTGACGAAAAGGGCGACACTTCCGTGTCGCCCTTTTTATTTGTTTAACTTGTATTCCGGATTACGTTATCTTTAAACTTCTTTACATAAGGTCAGGCAACAGCGTATATGCCTTTCTATAATGAAGAAAAGCCCCGGTCTTGTGGGCAGGTCGTATGAAAACAGGGGGCAAGGGATGTTGCTAAAGAAAATTCGTGGTTGTCAGCTATCAGCACTCGCTGTGTGCCTGACCGTAATATTCGCTCCACTGTTTAACGCACAGGCCGATGAGCCTGAAGTGGTTCCAGTTGATAGCTCCGCGACGATGGGCTCGCAGCCAACTTCACTTTCACAGCCGCTGGAGCAGTCTCCCGCGACAGCCATTATGGCAGGTATTAAACCTCTGCCCGCAGGTGTCGATACCGCAGCGCTTCACCAGCAGCTGCAATCCGAGCTGCCATCGGGCTATACACCCGCGTATATCAGCCAACTGACATTGCTCTATGCCGCGCGCGACATGAAGCCGATGTGGGAAGATCGCACTGCCGTGCGCGCTTTCCAGCAGCAACTGGCCGAAGTGGCGATTGCGGGTTTTCAGCCGCAATTTACCGCGTGGGTTGAACTGTTGACCGACCCCGCTGTGACGGGAATGGCGCGGGATATCGTGCTTTCCGACGCCATGATGGGTTATCTCCAGTTTGTCGCCGGGATTCCGGTCAATGGCAACCGTTGGCTTTATAGCGATAAAGCATACAAGTTGGCGACGCCTGCACTCTCTGTGATTAACCAGTGGCAATGGGCACTCGATCAGGGAACCTTACCGCGTTTCATCGCCAGCCTTGCGCCAGCACACCCGCAATATGCCACGATGCATCAGTCCTTGCTTAAGCTGGTGGCCGATACGCGACCGTGGCCTCAACTGCGCGGCACCGCTACGCTGCGACCAGGCCAATGGAGCAGTGATGTGCCTGCATTGCGTGAAATACTATTGCGTTCAGGCGCAACAGGGGCAGAACCGAAAATTGCACTCCCCGGTGATGATCCGCAAGGTGTTGTGGTGAGCCCGTCCGCGCCTGCGCCTGAAGCAAAAGCCGCGTTACCGACCGGTAAACCCGCGCCATACGATCGCGAGCTGGTGGCAGCAGTAAAAGCATTCCAGATGACGCAGGGCCTCGGCTCTGATGGCGTAATTGGCCCATCAACGCGCGACTGGCTAAATGTCTCTCCAGCGCAGCGAGCAGGGGTACTGGCACTCAATATTCAGCGTCTGAGACTCCTCCCAGGAACGCTCTCGACTGGCATTATGGTGAACATACCGGCGTATTCGCTGGTGTATTACCAGAATGGCAGTGAAGTCCTTGCGTCTCGCGTTATTGTTGGGCGCCCGGATCGTAAAACGCCGATGATGAGCAGCGCGCTCAACAACGTGGTCGTCAACCCGCCATGGAACGTCCCGCCGACGCTGGCACGCAAAGATATTCTGCCGAAGTTGTGGGATGACCCTGGTTATCTTGAACGTCACGGCTATACCGTGATGCGTGGCTGGAACAGCAGCCAGGCCATCGATCCTTATCAGGTTGACTGGTCAACGATAACGCCATCAAACCTGCCATTCCGCTTCCAGCAAGCGCCGGGTGAGCGCAATTCGCTAGGCCGGTATAAATTCAATATGCCGAGCTCGGACGCGATCTACCTGCACGATACGCCGAACCATAACTTATTCCAGAAGGATGCGCGTGCGCTGAGCTCCGGCTGTGTGCGCGTGAATAAAGCGTCGGAACTGGCAAATATGTTGTTGGGCGATGCGGGGTGGAACGACACGCGGATTTCAGACACGCTCAAAGAGGGGAATACGCGCTACGTTAATATTCGACACAATATTCCGGTTAATCTTTACTATCTGACCGCGTTTGTTGGCGAAGATGGGCGTACTCAGTATCGTACAGATATTTACAATTATGATCTCACCGCGCGATCCGGCGCACAAATTTTGTCAAAAGCTGAACAATTAATCAGGTAAATGAAGTAGTTCGGGAAAATAGATTGTCGTAAGTTATGGTGAAGATGGGGCTAAATCGCTACAAGCCCCGTCTTTACTGGGGTTGGTCGTCTTGACGCAGGCTGTTGAGCCAGTTAAGGTGCCCTTCGTGCGCTAAGCATATTTACGATAACATTGACCTGTAGACCTGATTACCATGGACAAATTTGACGCTAATCGCCGCAAACTGCTGGCGTTAGGTGGTGTTGCGCTCGGCGCTGCGGCCATCTTGCCTACGCCAGCATTTGCCACCCTCTCGACACCTCGTCCGCGTATTTTGACGTTGAATAACCTGCACACCGGTGAGTCAATTAAGGCGGAGTTTTTTGATGGCAGAGGCTATATTCAGGATGAATTAGCAAAACTAAACCATTTTTTCCGTGACTATCGCGCGAATAAAATAAAAGCCATCGACCCAGGATTATTTGATCAGCTTTTCCGCCTTCAGGGATTGCTTGGAACACGCAAGCCCGTGCAACTCGTTTCTGGCTATCGTTCGCTCGATACCAATAATGAATTGCGAGCCCATAGCCGTGGGGTAGCTAAAAAAAGTTATCACACGAAAGGGCAGGCGATGGATTTTCATATTGAAGGCATTTCATTAGCCAATATTCGCAAAGCCGCGTTATCTCTGCGCGCAGGTGGTGTAGGATATTACCCACGTAGCAACTTTGTGCATATTGATACCGGGCCAAATCGGCACTGGTAATAATGAAGGAGCAGTATGAACTATCGTATTATTCCGGTGACTGCGTTCTCCCAGAACTGTTCGCTTATCTGGTGTGAACAAACCAAACTGGCCGCGCTTGTCGATCCCGGCGGAGATGCTGAGAAGATCAAGCAAGAAGTCGCAGCGTCCGGCGTGACGTTGATGCAGATTTTGCTAACCCATGGTCACCTTGATCATGTGGGGGCGGCGGCTGAACTGGCGCAACATTACGGTGTGCCAATCATTGGACCGGAAAAAGAAGATGAGTTCTGGCTGCAAGGGTTGCCCGCCCAAAGCCGCATGTTTGGCCTCGATGAGTGTCTACCGTTGACACCCGATCGTTGGCTAGAAGAGGGCGAAAGCGTGAACGTCGGGAATGTGACGTTACAGATCTTGCATTGCCCGGGCCACACGCCGGGGCATATCGTTTTCTTTGATGACCAATCGCGTTTGCTGATTTCAGGCGACGTGATTTTCAAAGGTGGCGTAGGACGCAGCGATTTTCCACGCGGCGATCACGGACAGTTAATTCAGTCAATTAAACAGAAGCTGTTGCCGTTGGGCGACGACGTGACGTTTATTGCGGGGCATGGACCGATGTCGACGCTGGGATATGAGCGTTTGCACAATCCGTTCCTGCAGGATGAAATGCCTGTCTGGTAAAGCAAATAATAAAGCCCGCAGAAGCGGGCTTTATTTTTATCTATTGTCGCTTACAGTACTGCGACAATGGCTTCGCAAAGTGGCGCCATGTTATCAGGCGTCATACCCGCAACGTTGACGCGACCAGAAGCGACAGCGTAGACACCGAACTCCTCGCGCAGACGCAGAACCTGTTCTTTGGTCAAGCCGCTAAACGAGAACATCCCGTTCTGCCTCGTAATGAAGCTGAAATCGCGATCCGCGCCTTTCTCCGCCAGCGTGTTCACGAACAGCAGACGCATACGCTGGATACGCTGGCGCATATCGTTTAGCTCTTGTTCCCAGATGGCGCGCAGCGCGTCATTGCTGAGAATTGTCGCAACCACGGAAGCACCGTGCGCCGGTGGGTTCGAGTAGTTGGCACGAATAACGGATTTCATCTGGCTAAAGGCACGGTCAACGGTCTGCTCATCAGATGCAACCAGCGTACAGGCGCCTACGCGCTCATTGTACAGGCCAAAGTTCTTGGAATAGGAGCTTGCGACAATCAGCTCCTGATGCAGCGCAGCAAAAGCGCGCAGGCCTTCAGCATCTTCTTCCAGGCCGCGAGCAAAGCCCTGATAGGCGAAATCGAACAGCGGCAGCCAGCCTTTTTCAGCAGACAGTTTTGCCAGCGTTTCCCACTGCTCAAGCGTAGGATCAATACCGGTTGGGTTGTGGCAGCAGCCATGGAACAGAACCACGTCGCCTGCTTGCGCTTCATTCAGGCTTGCCAGCAGACCGTCAAAATCCAGGGTGTGATTCACCGCGTCATAATAGGCGTATTCACACACTTCCAGACCCGCGGAATTAAACACGCTTTTATGGTTTGGCCAGCTAGGATTGCTTACCCAGACGCGCTTGACAGAGGTATTTTTTGCAAGGAAATCCGCCGCGACGCGCAGTGCGCCTGTACCGCCAGGCGTTTGCGCTGTGCGAGCACGTTTATCGCTGATAATCGCGTTGCCTTTGCCAAACAGCAGTTCCTGAGTGCAATGACCAAATTCCGGAATACCATCAATGCCGAGGTAATTTTTGGTATTTTCATTTTCCAGCAGATACTGCTCGGCCTTTTTAACACTGGTCAGAACCGGTGTCTTGCCGGTCTCATCTTTATAGACACCAATCCCCAGATTAATTTTGGTAGGGCGGTCATCAGCACGAAACAGATCGGCCAGGCCCAGAATAGGGTCGGCAGGGGCAGCGGTAATGTTCTCAAACATGACGAGGTTCCATTGTGATTACAGAAGTGAAATCCGCTATCAGGTTAACGGTTGATCTACAAAATGCCAACCGTTTGCGACAAAAAGCGTGCGCCTTTTCAAAAGTCGCCATTATTTACTTTCAGGCATAAAAAAACAGGACCGAAGTCCTGTTTTCTAGGCATTTAGCAGAGAGGGCTGCTTGCTTATTAGAACTGGTAAGTTACACCAACAGTTGCCTGGTTGTCAGAACCAACCCAGCTGGTCGCTGCGTCTTTGTCATCCAACAGGTTGAAACGGTAGTCACCGTACACGTTGAAGTTCTTGTTGAAGTAGTAAGTCGCGCCAGTGGTGATGTATTTAGCCAGGTCGCGGTCGCCGATACCGTTCAGGTCTTTGCCTTTAGACTGAACGTAAGATACGGAAGGACGCAGGCCGAAATCGAACTGGTACTGAGCGATAACTTCAAAGTTCTGAGTTTTGTTAGCTACGTTGTAGAATTTCTTGTTAGGAGCATCTGGATCAACTACCAGATCAGTACCGCTGTTACCCAGGATGCTCATATTGCGAGTTTCTGCATACACGGTTGCCAGGTAGATGTTGTTTGCGTCGTATTTCGCGCCAACAGCCCAGGATTCAGCCTGATCGCCTTTGCCGTCTTTTTTCTGCTCAACAGTACGGTTTGCAGTGGAGTATGCACCGATCAGACCGAAGCCTTCACCGAACTCGTAACCCAGAGACAGGCCAACGCCGTCACCGTTCGCTTTACGCAGATCGCTGTCACGGTCGTTTTTACCCTGGTACTGAACGCCGAAGTTCAGACCATCAACCAGACCGAAGAAGTTGCTGTTACGGTAGGTCAGCAGGCCGGTAGAACGGCTGGTCATGTAGTTATCGGTATAACCGCCACCCCAGGTTTCGCCGGAGAAGGATGGAGCCATATCGGTGTAAGACTCAACATCGTAAACGATGCCGTAGTTACGACCGTAGTCCAAAGAACCTGCGTCAGAAACTTTGATACCCGCGAATGCCAGACGAGTCACGTTAGTCTGATCGCCTTCAGCAGCGCCAGCACGTGCACGATATTCCCACTGACCGTAACCAGTTACCTGATCGTTAACCTGAGTTTCGCCTTTAAAGCCAATCTGGCCGTAAGAGGAGTCAGCGTTTGTGTGTTCGCCAGAAGTGGTGAAGCCATGCTCACCAACAACTTTACCGTAGAAGTCCAGTTTGTTGCCGTTTTTGTTATAGATTTCTGCAGCGTTTGCTGCACCGGCTACCAGCAGGGCAGGGATAACCACTGCCAGGATATTGCGCTTCATCATTATTTATTACCCTCATTGGTTTTTTTATGACACTCGCCACTGCACTCAATAAATTCTGTCAATAAATATTTCCGGAACTATTGATGAGAGTTTGGTGTCTTTATGTATCTGACAGGCATCTTTCCATTCAAAGAACCGTTTCGCTAGCCTGAAAGTGCTACAAAGATAAAGATTGGGTAACAAAAAGCAATTATGTGTAACTAGATGTGAATTTACTGGAACTTTGTGAACCACCTCAAATTTCAGAACTGATTGCTGAATAAAAAGACTGGCGCATTGCTATATATATGAATTGCTTATGTTTAATTTTAATAAAGGCGTTTCATATCAACAGAACCTAAACAACCCTGTTTTTCTTATTGCCAACATTGGCCGTCTGGATGTCTTTTTGTGTGGTCGAAATTTGTGCTAATGCAATCAGTCATGATTAGACGCAATAAGAATACGGATTATTTTTTGTACATGGATGTTTCGTGGAAATAAAACGTAACAGCTAGAGGGATTGGTGGGGTTGCATTGAATAAACGCTGACTTTCAACTGACAATAATTGACACTGCAGAATAAAATAACGGCCAGCAAATGCTGGCCGTTATCAATTTAATGCTTAGAAACTGGCGTTACGCGGCGTTCTTGGGAACGCGATAACGTCACGTACGTTCTGAACACCGGTGACATAGGCAATCAGACGTTCGAAGCCCAGGCCAAAGCCTGAGTGTGGCACGGTGCCGTAACGGCGAAGGTCGCGATACCAGCTGTAATCTGCCGGGTTAAGTCCCATCTCTTCCATACGTGCGTCCAGCACGTCCAGACGCTCTTCACGCTGGGAGCCACCGATGATTTCACCGATGCCAGGTGCAAGCACGTCCATTGCGGCGACGGTTTTACCGTCTTCATTAAGGCGCATGTAGAAAGCCTTAATGTCTTTCGGATAGTTTTTCACCACGACCGGGGCTTTAAAGTGTTTCTCAGCCAGGTAACGTTCGTGCTCGGAAGACAAATCCACGCCCCAATAAACCGGGTTCTCGAATTTCTCACCACATTTTTCCAGGATAGCCACCGCATCGGTGTAATCCACCTGAGCGAAATCGGCGGAGACGAAACGCTCCAGACGTGCAACCGCATCGCTGTCTACACGCTCAGCGAAGAATTTCATGTCATCAGCACGTTCTTCAAGTACCGCTTTGAAGACGTACTTCAGCATCGCTTCCGCCAGACCAGCCACATCGTTAAGGTTCGCGAAAGCCACTTCTGGCTCAAGCATCCAAAACTCTGCCAGGTGACGGCTGGTGTTGGAGTTTTCCGCGCGGAACGTAGGGCCGAAGGTATAGATTTTAGACAGCGCACAGGCATAAGTTTCGCCGTTGAGCTGGCCGGATACGGTCAGGAACGCTTCTTTACCGAAGAAATCTTTGTCAAAGTCCACTTTGCCTTCTGGCGTACGCGGCAAGTTTTCAAGATCCAAAGTCGACACGCGGAACATTTCGCCCGCACCTTCAGTATCCGATGCGGTGATCAGCGGGGTGGATACCCAGAAGTAACCCTGTTCATCAAAGAAGCGATGCAGGGCCTGCGCCAGAGTGTGACGCACACGGGCCACGGCGCCGATCATGTTGGTACGCGGGCGCAGGTGAGCGACTTCGCGCAGATACTCAATGCTGTGGCGTTTCGCTGCCATTGGATAGGTGTCAGGATCTTCAACCCAGCCGGTCACTTCAATTGCCGTCGCCTGCAGTTCAAAACTTTGGCCTTGACCCGGGGAAGCAACCACAACACCCGTAACAATGACGGAGCAACCGGTGGTCAGGTGCAGAACTTCGTCATTGTAATTGGGCAGAGAATTATTAATTACGGCCTGTACAGGATCAAAGCAGGAACCGTCATAGACGGCGAGGAAGGAGATGCCAGCTTTAGAATCTCGGCGAGTACGTACCCATCCGCGCACGGTGACTTCTTGGTCAACGGCGACGCGGCCCTGGAGTACGTCGGCTACAGGCACAACGCTCATAATAATCTCTCTGTTAATAGTCGGAAAAAATACCCGTCAAACTTCAGGTTGCATGTGCGTTGGCTGCGCTCGTTCACCCCAATCACTTACTTATGTAAGAACAGGGGAAATTCACTCGCTTATCGCCTTCCTGCAACCCTCATTATTTAGGGCATAGACACATGTCCGCCCATATAGGGGGGGATATCTATGTTACCTGGCATCCGCCATCAGACAAGTAGATTTCGCAGAGAAACGAGAAGAAATGAGAAAAAAACGAGGCTAGGGGGCCAGGAACGCCCCCAATGGACTAACTGGCTTTTTTGATTTGCGGCAGATCGAAGGCTTTACGCAACGCGCGCACGAAGGCTTTGTCATGGCAAATGGTTTTGCCTGGGCTGTCAGAGAGCTTAGCAACCGGCTTACCGTTACATTCCACTAACTTGATAACGATATTCAGTGGTTTGACCTGAGGAATATCGCAGGTCAAACGCGTGCCAATTCCAAAGCTCAAATTTACTCTGGATGAAAAGTGGCGATAAAGCTCAAGGGCTTTGGACAGATCCAGGTTATCAGAAAAAACTAACACTTTGGTTAGCGGATCGATCCCAAGTTTTTCGTAATGCGCGATCGCTTTTTCGCCCCACTCAACCGGATCCCCGGAATCATGGCGCAAACCCTGATAGCGCTCCGCAAATTCAGGGCCAAAGTCGCGCAGGAACGCATCCATAGTAATGCAGTCGGTCAGCGCAATTCCTAGCTTATCCGGATATTCTTCCAGCCAGGCCGCCAGCGCAGCACGTTGGCTGGTTGCAAGATCGGGACTGATTTGCTGGTGCGCCTGGAACCACTCGTGGGCTTGTGTGCCCATTGGCGTCAGATTGCGGCGGCGGGCTAAGTCATAATTGCTGGTGCCAACAAACCACGGCTCCTGCTGCAAGCGCTCGACAATGGCTTGTTGGACGTCGCGTGAGAAACGGCGGCGCGTACCAAAATCCATCAGACGGAAACGCGACATATCCACGGATTCGGACATCTGGGCGAATTCGACGAGTTTGCTTTCAAGTGTCGCGAGCGCATGTTCAACGCCCATTTCGGGTGAGCGATAGCGGTGCACAATCTCGCTAATAACAGCGAGCAGCGGCACTTCCCACATGATCACTTCACGCCACGGGCCAGCAAGACGGATATTCAGCTTGCCGTTATCGTTGGTGATCGTCACTTGTTCAGGGTTGTAGCGGAAATTGCGCAGCCAGTCTAAATAGTCGGCTTTAAAGAACGGCAGGCCAGAGAGCCACTGGTATTCGTCGTCCTGCAGCGCCAGATGCTGCATAGCATCGACCTGTTCACGAATGGTGTCGGCGTAAATACCGAGCAAGTCATCACCACGGCAACGAAACTCTGCCGCTACCTGTACGTCGTAGTAATGGTGAAAAACGGCTTGCTGCATGTGCAATTTATACGCATCGGTATCCAGCAACGTATGCAGAACAGGGGTAGCGAATTGAGTCATAGGTGCGCCGTAGCATCCTCTCACGGGAGCGTTTAGTACAATAAACAACTATTGAAACCGCTGGAGTATACCTTGTTTAGCGATTTATTGAACCCCGATCACAACATAAGCC
>Ga0308165_1001968_pt1 | contig 26557 bp, 17 predicted proteins | sample PhyWR2_FD_201032 | JGI IMG/M metagenome (GOLD analysis project Ga0308165, IMG submission 201032) | Phyllosphere microbial communities from UC Gill Tract Community Farm, Albany, California, United States - DLSLW.R2 | ecosystem: Host-associated > Plants > Phyllosphere > Unclassified | place: USA... | reverse complement strand
TTTACATCTGCAGATACTTCAGCATTGATTGCCACTCGTCTCCCGGACATTGCCAGTTTAGCTCTACGCTTTCTTTGTTCATATGCCATACGCATATCGTGAAGTAATATATTTTTGTAACGAATATCTAAATCACTATAATAAGGATGAGATGTTTTCATTTCATCAATAGCTCCAATGATTAATCTAATATGTTCATTTCTATTTAGTGGTGCGAACCAAGACAATACTCCATTCCTGAATTCATTTATATTCATAAGATACTTAGAAACCCAGTCCAAATCAGCTTCATTTTTATTTTCAATCCATCTTACCTTCCTTACGACATTGACGTATTTAGACCACTCGAAAAGCATTCTTTGATATACATCACGTGCAAAGCCATGATTAATAGTGGAAGAAAGCTCCCTATAGAAAGATATAATCTCATCAATTCTATTCTTAGTGCTGTATAATTGATTACTAACATGTAACTTACGAAATGAGAAATCATTATTGTCATTATTAATAACTAATGCTTCATGAATTATAAATAACCAACACCAAAAAACAGCTCTCTCACTTCCTTTTCCTTTAAGCCAATTAAACTCATAGTCATTTATTCTTTTACTCAATTCTGTTTTTTCATAGTCGTCGATTATTTTATTCATTACATCATCGAAATTTATTTCATTGCTTCTATCTTCATTTTTATTCTCTGTATTTTCCATCTTAAACCCCAATCAAATACATGTTACTAAACCGTTCTAAAAAAGACTAAAAAAACATTATAAATTGATTGAAAACAGTAGTACATAATTATATTTTACCACTGACCTCCATTAACGAGAAAAAATAAATAATCAATATATACAATAAGATATAAATAAGTCACGCGAAATTAAATGAATAAACTCATACCAAAACCTTTAGTTAAGTATGTGTTTAAGATGAGAAAATACCTTAGGGTAGAAATGAGCCAATGATTGGTAATGATTTGTTTACCATAGCTTCTGGATCATTTTTCTATATAGCGACCTGCCGATGTTCATTTACACTTTTAAGAGCTGTCAATAGGGCGGTATTTTTTTACTTACAAGATCTATCCTCTGGAGGAAGAGTGGCTTAATTGTTAGTCCACAAAGTTATCTTTCCTTCAATTAATAACTATTAAGGGATGGATAAAATGAACACAACAGACAACTTGCTCAGTATTGATGATCCGCTAATCGATATGGATTTCATCACCACATATACAGGCATGACGGATAAATGGTTTTATAAATTAATACAAGATGGAAAATTTCCTCGTCCGATAAAACTCGGGCGTAGTTCACGATGGTTTAAAAGTGAAATAGAGAACTGGATTCATCAACAAATAAAGAAATCAAGAAGTGAATAAATAGGCTCAAACTCCAGAATAATTTATCGCAATAAAAAACGGTTTCGTGTTTACTTAGCTGATATCTATCACGTAGTAACCGTTAATCAATCTGTCGGATATAGATATATTTAATATATAGTCTAACTGATAAATATCTTCGTTATAAATAAAGGAATAACTATGTACAGCAGTTACTCATATAGCCCAGAGCATCTGAAAAGAATTGAGCAAACTTTAGAATCAGCAATGATGGCACATAAAAGATTATCATGTTTTTTTATTACATTAAGATTTCCTCATCGAGATATATCGCGTGATGATAATAAAGTTATTTCAAGATTCACTGATGCTTTAAAATATCACATTAATAGTTATATTGATTTAAAGCGTTCAGAAGGAAAACGAGTACATGCCACTGCATTTTATTATATCTGGGCTAAAGAGTTTGGAACTATCAATGGTAATAAGCACTATCATATCAATCTTCTTCTAAATAAAGATACTTTTCATAGGCTAGGAGGATATGAGTACTCTTCAGCAGAAATAGATTCTCTTGCTAACATGATTCAAAAGGCATGGTGTAGTGCGGCTGGCTTGAATCCTTCCATTCACTCTAGCATGATACATTTCGCTAAAGATCTTCCCTGCATGTGGATAGAGAATGATAATATTGAGCAAAAAATAAAGGTACAGAACAGAATTAATTACTTAGCTAAAAATGAAACAAAAGACAATGATAGTAACAATAGATCATTTCATTGTAATCAAACTAAACCATCATGGCTAAATGGTAATAAGAGAATATAAAAATTCAGATTGCCATTAATAAATAATCCTCCACTCATTTATTTTAAGTTAATTATGATATAAATTAATACATTATTAAAAATATATTCACATGAGTATAACTAGATAATAATCTAGTGGAGGTGAATCATTTTTAGCAAAACGTCTCATTATTCACTAAAACAGTAGAGCTCAAATCAGACTAGTTATTCGATTTGAGCACTATGAATCAACGTGATGTACGTTGCTTGATTACCTCGAGGAACATTCCCCAAAGATGTTCTGACATTCCTTTATTCATCAGCAACACTTCTCGGATATTGCCACTGCTATATCCTCCCATCATAGCTCGAAAGCCAAGTGTTTGGCCGTTATCAGCAAGGATAAGACTTTCGTTATAGCTGTTTCGAACAACATTACCCTGGCTATAACAGATATCCCCCATCCCCTGATTCTGATTGCTACGCCAGATGGCACATTGACCAACTTTGCTACCGTTGATATACACAGAACAGGTGAAAGAATCAGCATCAAGACGCTGGAGATCGACATCTAAGCCAGCAATAGAACATCACCGCTATTTTGAACCACTCCTTATTCCGGTATCAGTGTAGTGGAGTGGCTGCCCACGGTGTTTGGGTACCGTATTCTCAGACCATGCAGCAATAGCTGCCTCATCAAGCCAAACTGTTAGCGAACCACGATGTCTGGGCCTGTTGACGATTTTAAATTTTTGCTTTGCCATGAGAGCCTGACATTACAACGAATATATCGTTTAGAGCTGGCAATCACCTAAAAGCTCGATTTACTACTACGCCAACATAGCTTAAGAGAGGAAAAATCAGCAGGCCTTAAGAAAGGACAAATTATTACTAATTCGCTAGAATACAATTATCAGGCCACGTTACTAAGTAAGATAAATGATCAGTCAAAATATCCAAACTTACAGCGTATCTTCAGCATATGAGCTGCTTAAGGAAACAAACGCAGCCCTTTTGAGAATGAGTAACCAATCTAGCTCGTTGGTCCTAGTTATTAACTCAACTAAGCAAACTATTAAGCCAGTTCAGCTATCCGAAAGTATGGAATTGTTAGAGTTATCTGAACAGCTATGTGAACACCTACTACCACTGTCACGGAGTGAGCGATCTCGTAAGGCACCAGACATCCTCTTTCAAATGCTACATTCCGTAACCTCTGAAGTAGTGTGGTTAGACAGAATCCAAGTTTTGTTTGAACCATCCTTAGAGCTAGATCCTTTGCGTCAGCTACAGGAGTTAGCGCGTATCAAGCCTATCATCGCTATCTGGCCTGGGCAGATTACAGAACAATTTTTAACCTTTTCAGTTCCGGGAAGGGCCGATCATCAATCTTACACAGCGAGTGTTCTGGCAAATCTGCCGATCATTCATTTTGTTGAGCAAAGGGAATACAAATGAAAAAATACGGGGAGCTCATTCAATTTGAGCCCGTCACAACTATCATCAAACTCAAGGAGTCTGCTGAACAGCACAAAGCTCAGCAGTTGGTGTCGTCTTATGTTATCTCGGACAAGATGGCACTAAAACTGGCGGATATCATCATTCCACAGTTGCAGTTTGAAGAATCAGTTGATAACAAATCTCTCTGGGTTGTCGGTAACTATGGCTCAGGTAAATCACACCTGATGTCAGTGATCTCGGCAGTTGCTGAATTTCCAGAACTTGCAAAATATATTACTAACGAAAAAGTACGCCAAGCTGCTGGTAAAATCACCGGAAAATTTAAAGTTATCCGATTTGAAGTTGGGGCTAGCAAAAAAGCCTTTGCCGATATCGTTACAGACAACTTGACATCCAGCTTGGCGGAAATGGGGATTGATTACCAATTCCCCCCAATGGATCAAATTTCATCCAATCACAAACCCTACTTTGAAGAGATGATGGAACTATTTCATCAACACTATCCAGATCAAGGTTTGCTTTTGATTTGTGATGAAATCCTCGACTATCTACGCTCCCGTAACCAGCAACAACTACCATTGGATATGGCGATGATGCGCGTCATGGGAGAAGTCATTGATGGTACACGTTTCAGGTTTATTTGTGGCGTTCAGGAAGCCATTTTCGACAGTACTCAACTCGCTTTTGCAACGCAAGAAGTTAAGCGCATTCGTGACCGTGCAGAGCAAGTACTGATCACTCGAGACGATATAAAATATGTGGTAGCTGAACGCCTACTCAAAAAAGATGCCCAGCAATTGCACTGGATCCGTGAATATCTACAACAATTCACTCCTTGTTTTGATCGCATGAATGAACGGCTCGACGAATTTGTTAAGATGTTTCCAGTTCATCCTGACTACATCAATACTTTTGAGCGAGTTCATGGTGCAGGTATTGAACAACGTCAGGTATTACGTAGCCTCTCAAGGCAGATGCAAGCTTTGATGGAGCAGCAAGTCCCCCTTGATAAGCCGGGCGTATTCTCTTATGACACCTACTGGGATGAACTCAGAAGCGATCCTAGCGCCAAAACCAATCCTGATGTAGGTCAAGTCATTGATGTTGGCGAAATCTTATTTACTCGTATTGACCAAGCCTATCCAACCGCAACTGAAATAGACTTTGCCAAACGCCTTGTCGCCGGGTTGGCAATCCATCGTTTGACTGTTGGCGATGTTTATAACGAGATGGGAGCAACTGCCGCCGAACTACGTGATTCACTCTGCCTCTATCTGCCTGGTATCGAGCAACTACCTGGCGAAAAGAGTAAAAATCTGGAAACTCAGATTGTTGCTGTACTGACTAAGATTCGGAAAACCGTTAATGGCCAGTTCTTTTCAAAGAACAAGGCAAACGATCAGTTCTTTTTGGATTTGAAAAAGACTGAAGACTTTGATGCTTACATCGAGAATAAGATTCCCTTGCTTACGGATGATAGTCGTAACGGTGCCTATCGTGAAGCTATGCTGCAGATCCTGGAAGAAACTGACATGCAGCAACCCAATATTCAGATGTGGCGGCACGAACTGAAATGGTTGGATCGCAATGTTAATCGTCCTGGTTGGATGTTCTTAGGCTCACCTAATGAGCGAGAAACTGCCAAGCCGCCGCTCGACTATTACATGTACTTTATACAGCCCTACAATCCACCTAAGCAGAAAAAAGAGTTCATCCGTAGCGACGAAGTGCTATTTATGCTGAAAAATGCTGACGCAGATTTTGATCGCAGCCTGAACTACTATGCAGCTGCTATTGATTTGCATGCTTCGGCTACGGGTAACGCCAAGAATGTCTACAAACTGAAGGCGGATGGTTATCTGAGAGAGATGCAGACTTGGTTAAAAAACCATTTCAAAGATGCCTACATAGCCCAATATAATGGGCAAAACAAGCCGATGATGGACTGGCTCAAAGGAACCTCTGTTCGCAATATTTCTGGACTTAGCGATAACCAAATTGGTAGCCTCAAGGATATTTTTGAATCCGTTGCCAGTCATATCTTGGCTAATCACTTTGTTTCATTAGCACCCGAGTATCCTACTTTTAGCCAGTGGATCACCTATGAAAACATAGAAAGCGCAGCCAAAGATGCGTTAAGTGTTGTCTCCGGTGGCGCTGCGACCAAGCGAGCTAATGCCGTCCTTGATGCACTTGAATTACTGGATGGCGATAAAATTTCCCCGCTACAATCACGCTATGCCCAAGCCGTTTTAGCTGTTTTGCAAAGCAAGCCACAAGGCCAAGTGGTCAATCAGACAGAACTGCTGGAGGCCATTAATTCCCGACTCTATTTTAAACCAGAAAGCTTCCGATTAGAACCTGAATGGCTGCTAGTCCTGATCGCCTGTTTGGTTTATAGCGGCGAGCTTGAATTAGTCGTGGTCGGCCATACCCTAACTGCCAGCGATACCGTCAAATTCAAATCCATTTCATTTGATGTACTGAAAGACTTTAAACATATCCAAGCGCCCAAGGATTTTAATGTCACTGCATTAAAATCGCTGCTCACTCTATTGGACATGAATGACGGTTTAGCTACCTCGATCCAGCAAGGTGATGAGAGCATAGTACGCGAAATGTTAAAGTGTACCGAGGTGCTGATTAACGAGCTAGTCAAGGGGCATCAAAGTGTCAAGGATCGCTTACCACTGTGGGGACAATCGGTTCTGGAAGAGGGTGAGGAACAGACGCTGTCGACGCAGCTGTCCGAGCTGAAGAATTTTTTGGAAACCATTCAGCGCTACGATAAACCGGGTAAGTTGAAAAACCTTAAGACGACCGCCGCAGAAATCGCCGCTTTCCAACAGATACTGCAGGCATGGCACAACTTTGTGCAGCTCAAATCAGTTGTGAGCGAGCTGGCCCCTTTGTGCGCCTACCTCAAAGAGGCTCAACTGGTACTACCTGAGCAGCTCGCTTGGCAAGAACAAGTGAAACTGGCGCGAGATGCGCTAAGACAAGGTTTGGCTGATCCGGTATTACGTGGTGATGAAAGCTTTAAATCAGCGCAGATCAACGCTTTGACTGCGTTGAAAGCTGAGTATGCCAAGCACTATATTGAGCTCTATATGCGGGTGCGTCTCGATAGCAGCGAAGAAAAAACCAAAGCCAAGCTGCTAAGTGACGAGCGCCTAGCAGAGTTGGATATCTTGAGCGGAATCGCCTTGCTCCCTGCCCAGCAACTTGCTGATTGGCGCAAAGACGCTGCACAATTGCAAGCGGCCAAGCCCATCGATCCCAAACAGTTGACGATGAATGCCAATCCGGCAGAATTCAATGCTCGCCAAGAGAGCGGCAATGCACCGGCCAGCGAACAATTAAAGAATCTGGAACAGCGGCTCGATAGCATGCAGAGCGATTGGCTCAGTAACCTGAACAGCCTGCTAGATGACCCGTTTATTAACCTAGAACTGCTCAAACCCGATCAAGCACAGTTAATTCGCGATTTTATTCAGCAAGGTCAGTTACCCGAACCAATGGATTTCACCTTTGTGCAGGCGGTAAACCTGGTGCTGGCAGGGTTGGAAGAGGTGAGGATTAGCTCCGTCGAACTCGTAAATGCCCTTGGTCAAGGCATGCCTCAGAGTCGTGATGAAATGACTGATCGCTTTAACCGGCTACTTACCAAGCTCTGTCAGGGTAAAGACCTGAATAAAGTCCGCATTATCATCGATTAATTAATACTCGCTGGTGTGGCTTATACCGCACCAGCCACAGGAATTACCATGCAACAAGAGAATCTATTTAAGAATGATAACCAACTACTGGAACAAACAGCAGCTCCAGTAACCTGCTTGGGAAAAACTTTCGCTAATGATCAGGCACGCCGCGAATATTTTTTTGCATTGCTAACTGAAAAGCTCAAAGACCCAGAATTTCGTAAAATCGAAGGGTTTCCCATCGGTAGCGATGAAGATATATTAAACCTAAGCGATCCACCCTATTACACTGCCTGCCCTAATCCTTGGATTGGCGATTTCGTCACAGAATGGGAAGCACAAAAACCAAAATGTGCTGATGAGTATCACCGTGAGCCTTTCGCTACTGATGTCAGTGAAGGAAAAAATGATCCGATTTATAACGCTCACTCCTACCATACCAAGGTGCCGCATAAGGCCATCATGCGTTATATCCTGCACTACACTAATCCCGGCGATATAGTCTTCGATGGATTCTGTGGCACAGGAATGACTGGTGTTGCAGCGCAGATGTGCGGCGATCCTGAAGTCATAATGTCATTAGGTTATCAAGTGACGCCAGATGGCATTATCTTACGGGAGGAAACAGATGGCTCAGGAGAAAAGGTCTGGAAACCATTTTCCAAATTAGGTGTTAGGAAAGCTATACTCAATGACCTTTCTCCTGCAGCAACATTTATTTCCTATAATTATAATACACCTGTGGATCCAATATCTTTTGAGAAAGAAGCCAATAGAGTATTGAAGGAAGTAGAAAAGCAATGTAGCTGGATGTACGAAACAACTCATTCAGACGGTCAAAGAGGACTGATTAACTATACAGTCTGGTCTGATGTTTTTGCTTGTCATGAATGCTCAGGAGAAATTGTTTTTTGGCATGAAGCCGTTGATGAGAAAAATGGGAAAGTACGTGATGATTTTCCTTGCCCACACTGTAGTGCGGTGTTAACTAAAAGACTTCTCGAACGAGTATGGGTAAATAAATTCGATATTTCAATTGGTAATACAATAAAGCAAGCCGCGCAAGTACCTGTAAAAATTAATTATTCAGTCGAAGGTTTGGCGGGCCGTTTTGAAAAAAAACCAGATAATAATGATTTTGCTTTAATCTCTAAGATAGAAAATGAAGATATACCTTATTGGCATCCTACATCAAGAATGATTGAGGGACGTGAAACTAGGCGAAATGATACTATTGGTATTACGCATGTTCATCATTTCTATACCAAAAGAAATTTACGTGTCCTTGCAACGCTTCGCCATATTCTTTCCACATCCTATATGGAAAGTCAGTTACTTTGCCTTGTTGGGGATCAGCTTCCCAGGGCAAGTAAAATGCATAAAATTGCTGTTAGTCGTTTAAATACTAATTTATCAAAAACGGCTGGCGTTCTAGCTGGGACTCTTTACATTCCATCAAACCAAATTGAATACTCTTTGATTTCAATGATTGGATTTAGAATTAAAGATGTCACATCATATTTGAGAAAAAGAGATAGCCTAACTAGACAAATTGTTTTCACATCTTCCTCGGAGAAGATACTTATGCCAGATAACTCTCTTGATTACTTTTTCTTTGATCCTCCGTTTGGGGCAAATATTAATTATTCAGAGTTAAATTCCCTTTGGGAAGCTTGGTTGAAGGTATTAACAAATAATAAATCTGAAGCAGTTGAGAACAAGGCACAAGGTAAAGATCTGAATGACTACCGCCAATTGATGGCAGGCTGTTTTTCCGAGGCGTACCGTTTACTAAAACCAGGGCGTTGGTTTACTGTCGAGTTTTCTAATACTAATGCTTCCGTATGGAATAGTATTCAATCAGCACTGACCGACTCTGGATTTATTGTAGCCAACGTATCTGCTCTTGATAAGCAACAAGGCAGTTTTAAAGCTGTTACGACCCCAACAGCAGTGAAACAAGACCTCGTTATATCCGCATATAAACCTAACGATGGATTTGAGGAACGCTTTAAGCAAGAAGCTCAATCAGAAGAAGGTGTTTGGGATTTTGTTCGCACCCACTTGAAATATTTGCCAATTATAAAGCAACAAGATGCGATAATGCTATTTGTCCCTGAGCGTGACCCTCGTATTTTGTTTGACCAAATGGTGGCTTACTATGTCCGCAAAGGATTCCCTGTACCGATCTCTAGCCAAGAATTTCAACGTGGCTTGGGTAAACGGTTTATCGAACGCGAAGGAATGTATTTCCTTCCTGATCAGGTCGCAGAGTATGACCGGAAAAAGATGATATTAGGCACTTTGCAACAGCTTTCTATGTTTGTTTCCGATGAGGCATCTGCAATTCAGTGGCTGAGACACCTTATTAAGAATAAGCCACAGACATTTTCTGATCTCAATCCTCAATTCATGCAACAACTTGGTGGATGGAGTAAGAATGAAACCGTTCTTGATCTACGGGAACTACTAAGTCAGAACTTCCTCTGTTTTGACGGCCAGGATGAGGTGCCTGATCAAATTCACAGCTATCTCTCTAGCAACTGGAAAGATCTCCGTAACCTACCCAAAAAAGATCCAGCATTGGCCGCCAAAGCCAAGGACCGTTGGTATGTACCAGACCCTAACAAAGCCGGCGACCTAGAGAAACTCCGAGAAAAATCGCTGCTTAAAGAGTTTGAAGAGTACAAGGTAGCCAAGAAAAAGCTCAAAGTATTCCGCATTGAAGCCGTGCGTGTTGGCTTCAAAAAACTTTGGGAATTACAGGACTTTGCTGCCCTTATCGCCGTCGCCGATAAATTGCCAAGTAACGTACTGGAAGAAGATCCTGTTCTGCTGATGTATTACGACCAAGCGGTTACCTTGAGTCAAGTCGATACCGATGACGAGTGGTGATAAACAATGTGGCAGGTAGGTGACTGGGCCTGGAGTCAGGCCCATCAGCAATATGTCAAAGTGATTGATGTTGCTGGCCTATGGGGTCAGCAGTTTTACCGTGTCTGGTTGCAGCAACAAGATGTAGTACTCAAGGTATTAGACACCGACCTCTACAGCCAACCAGTACAGACCATCGTAACGGCTGATGCTTTATGCTACTTGGCCACTGCAGCCAAAATTGCCAATGTCCAGCAGGAGGATACCCTCCTGGCACCAATAGAATCGAATGTCATTCCTTTGCCGCACCAGCTGAAGGCACTCACCAAGGCGATGAGCAAAAAACAGGTGCGCTATCTGTTTGCGGATGAAGTAGGTCTGGGCAAAACCATCGAGGCTGGGCTGGTCATGCGTGAATTGAAGTTGCGCGGACTGGCAAAGCGAATTCTAGTTTGTGCACCCAAAGGGTTGGTTAGTCAGTGGGTAAGTGAAATGCAGACCCACTTTAACGAGTCTTTCCAATTGATGCTGCCCGGTGAACAAAAACCACAGAATGAACATGACAATATCTGGTCACGTTATGATCAGGTTGTCTGCCCTGTCGACAGTATCAAGCCCATTGAAATCCGCAAAGGATGGTCACTCAAACAACTTAATGAGTATAACAAGCTTCGTTTTGATGACCTGTTGGCTGCGGGTTGGGACCTTATCATCATTGATGAAGCCCATCGACTCGGCGGTAGCACCGACCAAGTCGCCCGTTATAAGCTAGGTCAAGGTTTGGCCGAAGCAGCCCCCTATTTATTGTTATTATCCGCTACACCACATCAAGGCAAAAGTGATGCTTTCCACCGTTTGATGGCACTACTCGATGCCGAAGCCTTTCCAGATGTAAGCTCGGTCTCACAAGAGCGGGTTCAGCCATTTGTGGTGCGTACTGAAAAACGGATCGCCATCGATAGCGAAGGTAAGCCACTTTTTTGTCCTCGGCAAACAGAAATGGTTGCCGTTGCCTGGAAAGCCGAGCATGGATTACAGCGTCACCTCTATGAAGAGGTGACTGAGTACATTAAAGAAGGCTACAACCAGGCGCAAGCCAAGCAACAAAATGCTATTGGCTTTTTGATGATACTAATGCAGCGTTTGGTGAGTTCGAGCAGTGCGGCCATCTCACGAACCCTCGCCCGTCGGCTAAAAGTACTAGAAAATAAGCAGGCAGAAGAAGAGTTACCTTTGGCGTTTGCCGATGAGTGGGCGGATCTGGATGGTCAAACCCAGCTGGACGAATTATTAGCTCAGTGCCAAACCTCGTTGGAAAATGAAAAAAACGAAGTGCGCCGTTTGCTAGCGTTAGCGGAGCAATGTGTAAGTGCCGAAAATGATGCCAAAGCAGAAGCCTTGCTCGATTGGCTCTACCGCCTACAGCAAGAAGAGGGAGATCCATACCTGAAGATGCTGGTATTTACAGAGTTTGTGCCGACCCAAGACATGTTGGCTCAATTCTTTATTGAACGGGGCATTAGTATCGTTAGCCTCAACGGCTCAATGGATCTGTCAGAGCGTAAAAACGTACAAGCTGCCTTCGCCAGTGATACTCGCATTCTGATTTCAACCGATGCCGGTGGAGAAGGTCTAAACCTTCAGTTCTGCCATGTGATTGTTAATTACGATATGCCCTGGAATCCGATGCGCATGGAACAGCGTATTGGCCGAGTCGATCGTATCGGCCAACAGCATATCGTTCGCGCACTAAACTTTGTGCTCGAAGATACCGTTGAACATAGAGTTCGCGAAGTGCTCGAAGCGAAGTTACAGATTATCCTCGACGAGTTTGGCGTTGATAAGACCAGCGATGTATTGGATTCCTCTGCTGCTAATCATCTGTTTGATGAGTTGTTTATCACATCTATCACTGACCCTGCTTTAATGGATCAGGAGTTAGCTAAAGCCCTAGCCACCTTAAGAGACGGTGCAGAGGACAAGCGGCAACAGGATGCACTGTTTGGTGGCGGAGATCCCTTATCTGCTGAGGACTATCGCCAAGCCTTGAACCACCCACTACCCTATTGGGTACAGAGCATGGTCGCTAGTTACTTGCGCTGGCAACGTAGTATGCAGCATACAGCTGATTTTACTGACGAAATTGATGGGAGCCATACTCTAACTTGGCCAGATGGTGCAACATGGAGTGGAATAACCTTTATTGGGAAAATCGCCCAGCAACAGCCAAGTTTCACGCATCTAACGCTCGAAAATCCCAAGATAAAAGGGCTGTGTAGTCAATTACCTGTCTGGAGTGAAGCACAACCCATCCCCAGTGTTGCTGTTAAGTCACTACCAGCCGGAGCGAATGGTTATTGGGCATTATGGAGTATCCGCCTTGTGGCTGGCCATGAGCGACGCTGCCAATATATGCCAGTCTATATCAAGCCCAACGGTCAATATTACGCAGCAGCATCCCAAAGAGTCTGGGATGCTGTCTGTAGTAAAGAATTTGAGATTTTACCTCAAGACTTAGCAATCGAGTCTTCTTTACATCAGTCGATCTATGCTCTTATGCATAAGGTGGCACAAGAAGAAGGAAAAGCTATCTTCGAAAGCATGTTGACAGCCAATCAGACCGATTTAGATAACCAGTTTGAAAGAGGTGAATACTCATTTAATGCAAGAAAAAAAGCAATAGAACGAGTTGGGTTACCAGAGGTTCGCCAATTTCGCTTGCGTCAATTAAGTAGTGAATATGCTCTGTGGCTCCAGGATATAGATAAAAAACGCAGAGTGATTCCTGACATGGTTTTACACACCATTATTGAAATTAAAGGATGAATATGAGCTGGCAGGATGACGTTATTCATAAAGTAAATTTGGATGGGGGTTTTGTATACATCATAAACGATCCAGATGGACTACTATACGAGCCTGTTATAGCAACCTCACTTCAAGAAAAAAATGCGTTCATTTTTGATGATGATGAGCCATTAGCATTACGTCTGGCGTATGAGACATGGCGTAGTGGTGAGAATAAAATACCTTTCCTGATTCGGCTGACGGTAGAGCGTGATATTTTTATACCTCATGATCTTCAACATGAATCAAAAGAGATTGATTTTCATCTATCAGAATTTTTCGAGGATATTGATTCAGATATACTAAGATTACTACCAGCCACGTTATATCAGTCAGTCATGGATGCGCTGAAATCATTTGCTCCGGGTAGGCTCAGCCAACAGTCCAGTCTAGATTTTTTATTGCGCCATATCTATAGAATTGCACCTGAGATAATCCAATCCAGTACGGATCTTGTTAGGCTATTGATTAGAAAACATTATATTGGCATTGAAATGCCAATGCAAATTGAAGCGAGACTAATTCATCTACTGAGTTTAGTGCCTAGTTTTGGTTTATGGAATATCAATCAACTGATTTCCAATAAAGCTTATTTTTTTGATTTTCTTCAAAAACAATGGGAAATATACTTACAAGATGAAGAAAAAAGTCCTATCTCCTTTGCATCTCGACCAAACACTCAGCTAACTGTTCCTTTTGCTGATGGTGATGTTCGCGTTTTTATTGATAATCTGTTCGCTGAAGGCATTATAAAACCAGTGGCGATAAAAAGCTTACCTCCTGAACACTGGGCATCATTTGCTGTACTAAAAGAACCAAAAATAACAGAAAAAGAACGAATACTACACCTACTTAATAATGCAAAAAAAATATTCAACCAATACTCAGAAGAAAGTGCAAATGCAGATTTCTGGCTTGAGCAGTCACGTTCCCTTGGTATCATGAACACTCTTTTTTATCAAAATAAAAAATTGCCTGCAGTTGAGGTTCTGTTTGATGACATCAAAAATATTAACACTGATGTAGATGAATTATTTCAACATTGGTTGCTAATCAACTATGCGAAAATACAAACCATACCAACTGTTCGTTATCCTTCTATGTTGCATAAAGTTCCTGACTGGATATCACGCAGGATAGATTCTGGTAATAAAATTTGTTTGCTTGTTTTAGATGGTATGGGGGCTCGTCAATGGCCATTATTACGCGAGCAATTGCAAATATGCGAAAACATTTCAATAGAAGAGCATTCTTGTTTTGCTTGGGTGCCGACGATAACGTCAATTTCACGGCAAACCTTGTTCTCAGGGAAGCGTCCATTTTTGTTTGGTGAATCTTTACTTACTACAAATAAAGAAGAACAACTATGGCTTAATTATTGGATGGATAAAGGCTTAAACAAACGAGAAATTAAGTATGCAAAGAAAATTGAGAACTATTCAGTCGATGAATGGCAATCACTAGTTGGGTCACTGCCAGTTAAAATTGCCGGTTTAGTCATAAATTTTATCGATGAACAGATGCACGGCATGAAAATGGGAATGGCTGGATTAAATGTAGTAGTTGATAGCTGGCTGGCCGAATGGAAATTTAAAGATAAAATTTCAGACCTACTGGAGAATGGATTTGAAGTTATAATTACTTCAGACCATGGTAACCAAGAGGCTATCGGTATGGGATATATCAATGAAGGGGTAAAAGCTGAGACTAGGGGAGAACGAGTACGAATTTACAATAACCCCAGTTTGCGAGACAGCTCTGCTGCAAACTATCAAGATTCTGTGATAGCATGGCCTGGTCCTGAGATGGGGCTGCCAAAAGGGACATACCCTTTGCTAGCTTGCTCTGATAAAGCCTTTAAAAGTAAAGGTGATGTCGTTGTAGGGCATGGAGGAATCAGCCTCCATGAGGCAATAGTGCCTTTCATTATTGTTAACAAGAAGTAGTTAGTTATGGTTAAAACTCCAGGTTTCTGCCGCCATGTAGAGAAGGAATGGCTTGAACAAACGCTCCGCTGGGTTGCTAGCGAAGCAGATAGTGTGCAATTAAATAAAAACTTGGAAGTATTTCTTGGTGCGTATATAGCAACTAAAGAAAATCGACGCAAAGCTCGAAACCTCCTAACCTCAATTTGGATGCGACCAAAAAATAAAGATGTTTTTTTTGATACAAGCATTCAGTTATATCAAGAGATTGATGCATTTTCATTGCCTATTCATTGGGGAATGTTAATTTCAAAAAAACCTTTCTTTGCTGAAGTTGCTCGTTTTATCGGTCGACAAGCCAGGCTAAATGACGTATTTACATTTTCTCAAGTATTTCGCCGAATGAGTATGTTATACGGCGAGACACAAGCAACTAGTAGAGCGTTAAGTGCTGTTTTAAGGACTATGATCGAGTTAGGAGTATTAGATCGAGATGATAAACTAACATCATATTCAGTCGTTCCTTTACAGGAAAAAATGAATAACCGTATCGCAAATTGGTTAACTATCGCAGCTATGATCTCATTGAATAAAATGAGCATTAGCCTTGATGAAGTATTAACTGATCGAGTGTTCTTCCCATTTAAAGTTGATATCAACTTAAATACACTTGATGTATCAACATTTGAATATTTGCAGCAAGGAAACTCAATAGTCGTTTTCAAAAGGAATCTTTACTCATGAAACCCATTATCGGATTTAATCGGCATTTAGAAATGGATTGGCTTGTTCAAACCGCATCTTGGTCAGCGAATGGGATTCACGGGCAAGCATTAAAAAATAAAATTGATACTTTGCTTGCCCCTAGTTTTGATAGCAAAGTAGCACAAGATAAAACCAGAAATCTTCTTTTTGGCATTTGGAATTCAGAATCAAAATCTGTGCCCCAAGGATTTCATTCCGATGCCTGTAAATTGCTCATTGAATATAGTGAAATAAATATAGCTATTCATTGGGGAATGATGCTAGTTAAATATCCCTTCTTTTATAATATCGTAGTACAAATTGGTAGAATGACCAAACATGAAGGTCTGTTCATTTACAATCAATTAGAACAACGTATTACTGAAATCTATGGAGATACTTCAACTATCAAGCGTTGCATGCAGTTTGTTATTCGAACCTTAATGAATTTAGAGTTATTATTTAATCCTAAATCAGGCACATACCAGTTACGAAAGTCAATTTTGATTAATCACGATAGCGTTGTCGCTTGGCTGACTGAAGTATCAGTGAGGGCTCAAGGAAACTCAAGCAAAAGTATGTCCTCTATTATTAATGACCCTGCTTGGTTCCCCTTTGATATTAATTTCAATGAAAATAGAATATCATCTAACATACGCCTAGATATTCATCACCAGGCTAATGATACTATTATCTTCCTATGAAGGTGATTTTGTTAAACTCTAATATTACATCCATTACATACCTAGTTGATATACTTTTAGGAACCTAACTAGGCATATGGAAACAGATAAAAAATTTATAGTTAAGTGTGATTTTTTAATGATCACACCTAACTTGTTGGAGATCATAAATTTACTACAGACACATGAGAATTGCGTTTTTTGTGCTGAATTAAAATAATAGGACCTGTTAACCAGTCTTTCTCATAACCAATGTTCTGGAATGGATAAATCAAATGTACGAGCAACATAACTGAGCGTTTTAATATATTCATCATGCTTTGTCATATCAATAGATTGCCCGGATTTACGTAGTGCCAATATTTCCTGTAGTTCAGGAAGGCTAAACATACCTAGTTTATAAAAATTCCCCCATGATGGAGTACCAAAGAGATTATAAATAATGATTGTGCTATCGCGCTCGCTAGCTAATCTCTTTTCTCCAAATATTTTAGTTAATGCATTTTCTGCTTCATCTTTATCTTCGTATGTATTAAGAAGCTTCATCTTTTTAGCCCATAAAAGTTAATATTCTAATTCAATTTAATGTGTATGGGTAGCAACCGTTACCCGTACACATTTACTTATTTATTTACTTTAGCGAAATCGAACGGACTAACCCCCTTCTCCCGATTCGCATCCAGATAATCCGCCCACCACTGCACCATCAACCTTCTCTCCCCCAAGTGTTCAGCCTTATGAATATAAGCCGCACGAACAGAGTTACGCTCCTGGTGGCTCATCTGTCGCTCTACCGCATCCTTCGACCACAATCCCGACTCAATCAATGAACTACAAGCCATTGTTCTGAAACCATGCCCGCAAACCTCAACCTTGGTATCGTAGCCCATCACTCGCAGAGCCTTGTTTACCGTATTCTCACTCATCGGTTTACGCGGGTCGTGATCGCCAACGAAGATCAATTCACGATTCCCATTCATACTTTTGATCTTTTCCAGAATGGCTAATGCCTGTCGCGATAAGGGAACAAGGTGTGGAGTCTTCATTTTAGATCCACGCTGGGAGTGTTTAACCCCTTCCAATGCTTCACGTTCACCCGGTATGGTCCACATCGCCGTTTCAAAGTCGATTTCTGACCAACGAGCAAAACGCAGTTCGCTTGAACGGATAAATACCAGCAAGGTGAGTTCGACAGCTAATCGGGTTAGCGGTCTTCCAGAGTAACGATCAATACGATGAAGTAATTCAGGTATGCGATTAAGTTCGAGTGCAGCGCGATGCTGTCTTTTCGCTGTTGCGACTGCACCGGCAATTTCTTGCGCGGGGTTATAGTCGATTAAACCGCTCTGCACGGCAAAGCGCATAATGGCCGTGGTGCGTTGTTGTAATCGTGCAGCCACTTCAAGACGTTCAGACATCTCTACGGCTTTAATGGGTACAAGAAGATCGCGCGTCTTAAGCTCTACGATATTGCGCTTACCAATAGCTGTAAACAGATTATCCTCCAGACTCTTTAATACGCGAGCACTGTGAGATTCAGACCACTTCTGATTACTGGCGTGCCAGTCTCTGGAGACCATCTCAAACGTTATCGCTTCTTGCTCTTGCTCAACCTTAACGGCTTTCTTTGTTTCACTGGGATCAGCACCATTAGCTAACTGCTTACGGGCTTCATCACGCCGCCCTCTGGCATCTGCCAGTGACACCTCAGGGTATTTACCCAAAGCCAGCATCTTCTCTTTGCCGCCAAAGCGATAACGAAACCGCCAGTATTTGGAGCCGTTAGGGTGAACCAGTAATACCATACCGTCGCCGTCAGTCAGCTTATACGCTTTCTCTTCGGGCTTGGCAGTACGCACTTTCACATCACTCAAGGCCATGATAGCTATCCTTTCTGGAGTTCTGTGTGGGTACAAACATTATCGAACCGAGATATACCCGCATTTGTACCCACATCAGTAAGTTGATGTAGATTGAATCAGGTTGACTTAGGTTGAGTGAAAAAGCGAGGAAAGCCTTGCGGATACTGGATTTCAGACATAAAAAAAGACCTCAGTTGAGGTCTATTTACGTACTGTTGGTGCCGAAGGCCGGACTCGAACCGGCACATCTCTCGATGGTTGATTTTGAATCAACTGCGTCTACCGATTTCGCCACTTCGGCACGAAGGGGTACGCGGATAACGTGGAGGATTATACATTTCGCGCGCGGTGTTGCAAGTGGCATGGTGTATTAGTTGCGTTAAGTGCGTAAATTTTCGGCGAATAGCGGTGTCTTATATTCTTGTCAGGGTAATCGCACGCTTTGTTACCCTGGTCTGGCGGGGCTATGTTCTACACTGTTCCCTATATCCGTCATACTTTACGTTACATGGACGTTGGCTATATAACCCTAAAGAGGAGTCTCAAATGTCTGTTATCAAAAGTTATGCCGCAGCTGCTGCGGGTGCTGAGCTGGAGCTTTATGAGTTTGATGCCGGTGAACTGCTGCCTCAGGATGTTGAGGTTAAGGTGGAGTACTGCGGGATTTGTCATTCTGATTTGTCGATGATTGATAATGAGTGGGGTTTTTCACAATATCCGCTGGTCGCCGGGCATGAAGTGATTGGTCGGGTGCATGCTTTAGGTAGTGAAGCCCAGAGTAAAGGGCTGAAGATAGGTCAGCGGGTCGGGATCGGCTGGACCGCACGGAGTTGTGGGCATTGTGATGCTTGTATCAGCGGCAGTCAGGTGAACTGTCAGCAAGGAAGTGTGGCAACGATCGGTAACAAAGGGGGCTTTGCCGATAAAATCCGCGCTGACTGGCAGTGGGTTATCCCGTTACCGGAAAGTATTGATGCCGCTTCTGCCGGGCCGTTGCTGTGCGGGGGGATTACGGTGTTTAAGCCATTGCTGATGCACAATATCACCGCCACCAGCCGGGTTGGGGTGATTGGTATCGGCGGTTTGGGTCATATTGCGATTAAGCTGCTGCATGCCATGGGCTGTGAAGTGACTGCCTTCAGTTCTAACCCGGCCAAAGAGCAGGAAGTGCTGGCGATGGGGGCCGATCGGGTGGTGAATAGCCGTGACCCAGAAGCCTTAACCGCGCTGGCAGGTCAGTTTGATTTAATTATCAATACCGTCAATGTCAGCCTGGAGTGGCTCCCCTACTTCAATGCCCTGGCCTGGGGCGGGAACTTCCATACCGTCGGCGCGGTACTGACGCCAATACCGGTGCCGGCTTTTTCTTTGATTGCTGGCGATCGCAGTATCTCCGGGTCAGCGACTGGCTCACCGCACGAGCTGCGGGCATTAATGAAATTTGCCGGACGCACGAAAATTGCCCCGCAGGTTGAGTTCTTCCCGATGTCAAAAATCAACGATGCGCTGCAACATGTACGTGACGGTAAAGCGCGTTATCGCGTGGTATTAGAGGCAGATTTTAACTAACCGCTCTATATCCGTCATACTTCAAGTTGCTTGGGTGTTGCCAGCGTTCATGCCGCCGAATCACAGAGTTTATCTATGCTCATCGACGGCTTGAACTTGGCGCCTACAAGCAACTCGAATTATTTTGGGTATATACCCCAGGATATAAACGTTATCCGCTTAATGCCAGACTAACGGCATTAAGCGGCGTCATACAGCAGCAAATTATTTCGCCAAATCCTTAAATACCCCAGCAACCGCAGCCGCACCCGGATCAATAACCCCGTCCAGATTTTTACTGTTCACATAGGATGAACGGCCCGCTCCGGCTTTTTTCATGCTGGCGGTGGCTTGCGCGCCTTCTTCAGCTGCCTTGGCAGCAGCACTGAGTGAGCCGGTTTTCAGGGCTTCCAATGCTGGTTGCAGGGCATCTATCATGGTGCGGTCGCCAGGCTGCGCGCCGCCGTAGTGTTTCATCTGCTCAAGGCCTGCCAGCAGCGCTTCGGCTACAGGGGCATTATCTCTGACTTTTTGTCCGGCTGCGGTAAAGAATATCGACATCAATACCCCGCTGGAGCCGCCCATTACCGTGGCCAGGCGTTCACCAATCCGTTCAAGCAGGGCTGCGGTATCATTTAATGGCAGCAGCCCTTGGTCACTCAGACTGGCGATATCACGCGCCCCTTCGGCAAAAGTTGAGCCGGTATCGCCGTCGCCCACTTTGGCATCAAGTTCATTCAGATAAGCTTCATTGCTCATCAGACTCTGAGTGACAGAGGCGACCCAGGCTTTGACCTGTGCATTTTCGGAAGGGGTGACCTTCATTTCATCATGGATCAGGGTAACTTTTTTGCTTGTCACTGGCTGATATTTTACCAGCGGCTGCCAGCCTGCGGTTTCAACCTCGGAGGATAAAGCGGTGATAAATTCGGGAGTGAGTTTAATCGCTGAGAGCGAGAATCCTTTCATATCCAGAGCCGTGACCAGGTCCGCCGGGCCTATCAGATACTGGATTTGTCCAGCAATCTCAGACTCGAACAAGGTTTTGGTGAGCAGGGCCATTTCCAGCGCCGACGTACCGCCCAGGTTGTTAATCAAAATCGCCAGCGGAGCCTCATTGCCGGTGGCTTTACGCAGACGTTCGACCATCATAGCAATCACTTCGACGCTATTCTGGGTATCAACGGTGATAGCGCCTGGTTCGCCATGGATCCCTAAACCCAGCTCAACCTGGCCGTTTTTAATTCGTTCGTCGTCGCCGCTGCTGTCAGGCAGGTGGCAGGTTTGCATGGCAACGCCGATACTGAAGATAGAAGCACAGGCCTGTCTGGCTGCCTGCAAGACTTCAGTTAATGCCAGTCCCTGCTCTGCTGCGTGGCCGGCAATTTTATGAACCATGACAGTGCCAGCAATACCGCGCGGTTGCTTATTATCGGGCAGCGCAATATCGTCGCCGACAATCACCATTTCGACCTTAAGACCTGCCTTTTTGGCTTTTTCTGCCGCCAGGCCAAAGTTAAGCCGGTCCCCGGTGTAGTTTTTAACAATCAACAGGCAACCTGCCGGGCCAGTCACCGCCATAATGGCGTTGAATACCGCATCCACGCTGGGGGATGCGAACAGATCGCCACAGACGGCGGCGGTCAGCATCCCTTTGCCGACAAACCCAGCATGAGCCGGTTCATGGCCGGAACCGCCACCCGAGATAACGGCAACCTGACTTTTATCCCAGTCACAGCGGGCAACTACCCGAATGGCGGGATCAATATCCAGTCGAGTCAGATTATGATGGCGAGAACTCATGATAATGCCTTCAATGGCATCGTTGATGAGCTGTTGACGGTCGTTATAGAAGAATCTGGACATAATTTCCCCGAAACGTAGGTTGGACAGGCTTATAGCATAGACCTTTACGCTTGAAATTTTGTCCTTTTCTCCAGGGAATTCTGGCCGCACGCGAATAAAAAAGGCACCTGCAGAATAACTACAGATGCCTTTTTTGCTGATATCGTCGCGACTAGTTTGAGCGTTTCATCAGCAACCACAGGCTCAATAGCAGGAATGTTGCGCTCGGCAGCAACGCGCCTAATATGGGCGGAATGTGATAAACCAGACTTAAAGGCCCGAAGATTTGGTCGAGAACGTAAAACAAGAAACCAAAGCTTATCCCGGTGACGACCCTGACCCCCATGGCCACACTGCGCAGTGGGCCGAAGATAAATGACAGTGCCATCAGCATCATCACCGCGACCGAGAACGGTGCAAAGATTTTACTCCACATATTGAGCTGGTAACGCCCGGCGTCCTGACCACTGGCCTTGAGGTAGTTAACATAATCATAGAGCCCGGTGATGGACAGCGCCTCAGGCGATAAGGCCACTACCCCCAGTTTGTCCGGAGTCAGATTAGTTTTCCACTCGCTACTCACCGTCTGAGAACCGACGATTTGCAGCGGGTCGGTTAAGTCAGATTGGTCAACTTGCGACAGTCGCCACACGTTATTATCCGCGTCATATTGTGCCGATAACGCATAGCGGATCGATTGCAGATGTCGCTGTGAGTCAAAGCTGTAGATACTGACACCCGCCAGTTCAGCGTTATCTTTCACCCGTTCGATATAAATAAAATCGTGCCCGTCTTTGGCCCACAGGCCATTCTGGGTTGACAGTAAAGAGCCGCCCAGTAGCATTTGTGCCCGATAGTTACGCGCCATCTGCTCGCCCTGCGGAGCCACCCATTCCCCGATTGCCATGGTCAGTAACACCAGGGGTATCGCTGTTTTCATCACTGAGGAAGCGATTTGCATACGGGTATAACCTGCCGCCTGCATCACCACCAGCTCACTGCGTTGTGCCAGCGCCCCCAGCCCTAACAGCGCGCCTAACAAAGCGGCCATCGGAAAGAAGATTTGAATATCTTTCGGGACACTCAGCAGAGTGTATAGCCCTGCTCCCAACGCTGAATAGCTGCCCTGTCCGGTTCTTTTTAACTGATCGACGAATTTAATAATCGCCGACAGTGACACCAGCATAAACAGCGTCATCAATATGGTATTGAGGATGGTTTTACCAATATAACGGTCTAGTACACCAAACATTTATACCGCTCCTTTGCTGCTAAAGCGGGCACGTACTTTACGTACCGGTACCGTATCCCAGAGGTTTAATGCTATCGCTAATAACAGATACAGCAGATTCACGCCCCACATCCCCAGTAGCGGATCGATTTTACCATTTGAGGCGCTGGAACGGAGTGAACTTTGTAGCAGGAAGAACACCAGATATAACAGCATTGCTGGCAGCATTGAGAGCACGCGTCCCTGACGAGGGTTCACTACGCTTAATGGAACAACCATCAGCGCCATGATGATAACCGACATAATCAAGGTGATACGCCAGTGTAACTCAGCCCGCAGTTCAGGTTCATTACTGTTCCACAGCGTGGACATTTCCATCTGGCTGGTATTAGAGGGGTCCAGCACCACGTTTTGATGGCCGACAACCGCCTGATAATCTTTAAAGTCGGTGATGCGGAAGTCGCGCAGAAGTGCCGTTCCTTCAAAACGCGTACCCGAATTTAAGGTCACCACTTGTGAGCCATCAGCACGAACAGAAAGCTGACCGGCATCCGCCACGACCACTGACGGGCGGGTATTCCCGCTCGGTCGCGTCTGAGCCAGGAACACATCCTGGAAATTCGCACCCTTAACGTTTTCGATAAACAATACCGAACGCCCGTCACTGGTTTGCTGGAATTGACCTTGTGCCAGAGCAGCAATACCAGGGTTCGCTTTCGCTTCCGCCAGGACCTCCTCTTGATAGCGAGCCGACCAGGGGCTGAGCCACATAACATTGACGGTAGCAACAACACCGGTAAACAGCGCGAGGATCATCGCCGCTTTTACCAGTACTGATTTGCCTAAACCGCAGGCATGCATCACCGTTATCTCACTTTCGGTGTATAGTCGCCCTAATGTCATCAATAAGCCCAGGAAAAGGCTCAGTGGCAGGATCAATTGTGCCATTTCAGGCACCCCTAAACCCAGCAGCGACAGTACCAGGTGAGTAGGTATCTCACCATCAACTGCAGCACCGAGGATCCTCACTAACTTCTGACAAAAGAAGATCAGTAGCAGGATAAAAAGGATAGCCAATTGGCTCTTGAGTGTCTCACGAACCAGATATCTTATGATAATCACATTAATACACCTGTGAAAACGCGTTCTTTTGCAGGAAAATTGCTTGTTTCATCGCTTATACGTCATTTATTCTCTTTAATCGTCGAAAACATCGCTAAGATTAAAAAGCCCGGCGAAGTTGAGCAACAGGGCAATGCTAAGACGAACCTAAAACGTATAAAATTATCCGTTAAGATTAACACGAAGTCATCGCAACAGCGGACATGAGTTAACAAGGCTTTCAATTCTAGCCTTTCCTCCCCGCCGTTGTCTTTAAGATTCAGGAGCGTAGTGCATGGAGTTCAGTGTAAAAAGCGGTAGCCCCGAGAAACAGCGTAGTGCATGTATCGTTGTCGGAGTTTTTGAACCGCGTCGCCTGTCCCCGATAGCCGAACAACTCGATAAAATCAGCGATGGCTATATCAGCGCCCTGCTGCGTCGTGGTGAGCTGGAAGGGAAGCCGGGGCAAACCTTGTTGCTGCATCACGTACCCAACGTGTTGTCTGAGCGCGTTTTACTGGTTGGTTGTGGTAAAGAGCGTGAGCTTGATGAACGCCAGTTTAAACAAGTGATTCAGAAAACCATCAACACCCTCAATGACACCGGCTCAATGGAAGCAGTCTGTTTCCTTACCGAGCTGCATGTTAAAGGGCGTAACACCTACTGGAAAGTTCGCCAGGCAGTCGAAACAGCAAAAGAGACGCTGTATAGCTTCGATCAGCTGAAAACCAACAAAAGCGAGCCACGTCGCCCGCTGCGTAAAATGGTGTTCAATGTACCGACTCGCCGCGAATTAACCTGCGGTGAACGTGCTATTTCGCATGGCCTGGCCATCTCTTCAGGTATTAAAGCTGCCAAAGATTTAGGCAATATGCCGCCTAATATTTGTAACGCGGCGTATCTGGCTTCTCAGGCACGTCAGTTAGCAGACTCATTTAGCACCAATATCGTGACCCGGGTGATTGGCGAACAGCAGATGAAAGAGTTAGGTATGCACTCTTATCTGGCGGTTGGCGCAGGTTCACAAAATGAGTCACTGATGTCAGTGATTGAGTATAAAGGGAATGCTGACCCTGATGCTCGCCCAATCGTGCTGGTGGGGAAAGGGCTGACCTTCGACTCCGGCGGTATTTCAATTAAACCTGCCGAAGGCATGGACGAAATGAAGTACGATATGTGCGGAGCGGCATCGGTTTATGGCGTCATGCGCATGGTTGCAGAACTGGCTTTACCGCTGAATGTGGTCGGTATCCTTGCGGGCTGTGAAAATATGCCAGGCGGTCGGGCTTATCGTCCTGGTGATGTTCTCACCACCATGTCGGGCCAGACCGTTGAAGTCCTGAATACCGATGCCGAAGGTCGTCTGGTATTGTGTGACGTTCTGACTTACGTTGAACGCTTTGAACCCGAAGTCGTGATTGACGTTGCGACCCTGACGGGTGCCTGTGTGATTGCCCTTGGCCATCATATTACCGGGCTGATGTCGAACCACAACCCGCTGGCACACGAACTGGTGAGCGCTTCTGAACAGGCAGGCGATCGTGCCTGGCGTCTGCCAATGGCAGATGAATTCCAGGATCAGCTGGACTCTAATTTTGCCGATATGGCCAATATTGGTGGTCGTCCGGGCGGTGCTATTACCGCAGCCTGCTTCCTGTCACGCTTTACCCGTAAGTATAACTGGGCACACCTTGATATTGCGGGTACCGCATGGCGTTCAGGTCGCGCGAAAGGCGCGACAGGTCGTCCAGTCGCCCTGCTGTCACAGTTTTTACTGAATCGTGCCGGATTTAACGGCGAAGAGTAACTTATTGCCAGCGATGGCATATCCGATAGCGGCCTGGGCTCAGGTTCAGAGCCGCTATAGCTTGCAGCAAGCTCGCCTGACGGCAAAAATGATAAGACACCCATAGGCTAAAACTGACCTGATGAAAAACACGACCTTTTATCTGCTCGACAATGACACTGTGCACAATGGACTTAATGCCGTTGAGCAGCTGGTGTGTGAGCTGGCGGCAGAAAAATTTCGTGCCGGTAAACGGGTGTTGGTTGCCTGTGAAAATGAACAACAGGCAATACGCCTGGATGAAGCGCTCTGGCAACGTGATGTACAGGCATTTGTACCGCATAATCTGGCCGGAGAAGGCCCTCGTTACGGCGCACCGGTTGAGCTGGCCTGGCCAGAACGACGTGGCAGCACACCAAGAGATATCTTAATCAGTTTGCTGCCCTGGTTCGCAGATTTTGCCACCGCTTTCCTTGAAGTGATAGACTTCGTTCCTGACGAAGCATCCCAGAAACAACTGGCCCGCGAACGCTATAAAGCCTATCGCGTTGCCGGTTTCCACTTGACTACGGCGACCTATACCCCGCCGGGAACGATAGCAGACCATGGAAAAGACATATAACCCGCAAGATATCGAACAGCCGCTTTACGAGCACTGGGAACAGCAAGGCTACTTTAAACCTAATGGCGATCAAAGCCAGGAAAGCTTCTGCATCATGATCCCACCGCCGAATGTCACCGGTAGTTTGCATATGGGTCACGCCTTCCAGCAAACCATCATGGACACCATGATCCGTTACCAGCGTATGCAGGGTAAAA
>Ga0308165_1001967_pt1 | contig 26589 bp, 29 predicted proteins | sample PhyWR2_FD_201032 | JGI IMG/M metagenome (GOLD analysis project Ga0308165, IMG submission 201032) | Phyllosphere microbial communities from UC Gill Tract Community Farm, Albany, California, United States - DLSLW.R2 | ecosystem: Host-associated > Plants > Phyllosphere > Unclassified | place: USA... | reverse complement strand
CTGTTGATGGCCCGTCTCACAAAGACTGGCGCGGCGGCCGCGGCGCAGCTCAGAACATCATCCCTTCTTCTACCGGTGCTGCTAAAGCTGTAGGCGTTGTACTGCCAGAGCTGAACGGTAAAATCACGGGTATGGCGTTCCGCGTTCCAACTCCAAACGTGTCTGTAGTTGACCTGACCGTTCGTCTGGAAAAAGCAGCGTCTTACGAAGAAATCAAGAAAGCAATCAAAGCGGCTGCTGAAGGCCCAATGAAAGGCGTTCTGGGTTACACCGAAGACGACGTTGTATCTACCGATTTCAACGGCGAAGTTTGCACTTCCGTGTTCGATGCTAAAGCAGGTATCGCACTGAACGACAACTTTGTGAAACTGGTTTCCTGGTACGACAACGAAACAGGTTACTCTAACAAAGTACTGGACCTGATCGCTCACATCTCCAAATAAGTTGAGATGAGAATCTGATCCAAAAAGGCGACTTCGGTCGCCTTTTTTTATTTCTGAATAAAAGACAGAGGATTGCGTAATGATTCACAAAATTTTTGCTCTTCCGGTAGTCGAACAACTTACCCCTGTACTTTCCCGCCGTCAGATTGATGAAGCGGATATCATCGTTGTCGACCACCCGCGCGTTAAGGCTTCTGTCGCGCTCAACGGTGCGCATTTGCTCTCCTGGAAACCGGAAGGCGAAGAAGAAGGCCTGTGGCTGAGCGCGGCAACATCCTTCAAAAAAGGCGCGGCGATTCGCGGTGGCGTACCGATTTGCTGGCCGTGGTTTGGTCCTGCTGCTCAGCAGGGTCTGCCCGCTCACGGTTTTGCGCGTAACCAGCAGTGGACGCTGAAAGCGCATAATGAAGATGACAACGGTGCCGTTCTGACGTTCGAACTGCAAAGCAACGAAGAGACTCGTGCGCTGTGGCCGCATGACTTCACGCTGTTTGCTCGCTTCAAACTGGGTAAAACTTGCGAAATCGAACTGGAAGCTCACGGTGAGTTTGAGACTGCCTCTGCTCTGCATACCTATTTCAACGTCGGCGATATTACCGAGGTCAACGTCAGCGGCCTTGGCGATACCTATATCGACAAAGTGGATAACGCGAAAGAAGGTAAGCTGAGTGATGGCATCCAGACCTTCCCGGATCGTACTGACCGCGTTTATCTGAATCCAGAAGCGTGCAGCGTGATCCACGATGCGAAGCTGAACCGCGCGATTGAAGTGATCCACCAGCATCACAGCAACGTCGTGGGCTGGAACCCTGGCCCAGCGCTGTCTGTCAGCATGGCGGACGTGCCGGATGATGGCTACAAAACGTTCGTATGCGTCGAAACCGCTTGCGTGACTGTGCCGCAGAAAGCGAGCGCCGACAAGCCGTCTCGTCTTGGTCAGACGATTAAGATCGTGAAACGCTAACGTTCGTCCCCCTCACCCGCAAAGTGAGGGGGAAACTGTTACACCACGTCTAATGCCGTTTTGTGGTCTGGGGCTGGAAACGCATGATCCAGTTTAAGTAACTCTTCCGCTGAAAGCGCAATCCTCAACGCTCCCGCATTTTCCGTCACATGTTCAAGAGTTGCAGCTTTCGGGATCGCCATTACGCCTTTATGGCTAATCACCCATGCCAGCAAAATTTGCGCAGCACTTGCTTGATGATTGCGAGCAATATCGTTCACGACGGGATGATTCATCAGACCCGAACGCAAGCGCCCGGCCTGAGCAAGCGGACAATACGCCATAACCGGCATGTTCTGCTGCTGACACCACGGAAGCAGATCGTATTCAATGCCGCGAGACGCCAGATGATAAAGCACCTGGTCTGTTGCGCAGGCCGTCCCGCCCGTCACGCTCCACAACTCCTGCATGTCGTCGTAATCCAGATTCGAAACACCCCAGCGGCCAATTTTGCCCTGCTGCTGCAATGTCTCCATCAGTTCGACGGTTTCATCGAGACCAAAATTGCCGCGCCAGTGCAGCAAGTACAGATCGATATGATCGGTTCCAAGACGGCGCAAGCTGGCATCACAGGCGGCGATCCCTTTTTGTCCGCCGGCATTCCACGGATACACCTTGGAAACCAGATACACTTTTTCGCGCTGGCCTTTGATTGCCTCGCCCACCACCTCTTCAGCGGCGCCGTCAGCGTACATCTCAGCGGTATCAATCAACGTCAGGCCAAGGTCGATGCCCGCTCGCAGTGCATCCACTTCGTTGCGACGCTGACTGGCATTTTCTCCCATGTACCAGGTTCCCTGCCCTATCGCGGGGACCGTCAAGCCTTCGGCAAAGGTCACGATTTTTTCACGCATTCGTCTCTCCTGTTTTCTCTGCACCACCGTAAAACAAACGGGGCGCAAGCGCCCCGTTGTGATGCATAAAATGCACTGTATAAGTGCACAATCAGAAACTGTAAGTTACACCCGTTGAGAACAGACCGGACCAGGACTTGTCGACCATTGGGCTGTCTTTAACTTCATCGCTCACGCGAGAATAACGAGTGGTGGCGTACACATTCCAGTCACTGGCGAATTTATAGCTCGCGGTCAGCTCCAGGTAAGGGCTCCAGCCGTCGTCCGCATCGTAACTTTTTAGGCCGCTACGATTCGACTCTTTATGAGACACCCCATAATAGTAGTCGTTGTAGTTTTCGCTGCTGTAATCCACGCCGATGCCTGGCGTCAGCGTCAGGCCGCCGTTCGTATAACGATAAAGCCACGCCAAATCCCAGATGAAACCGTTGCTATTGTCCAGCGTATCGCCCGCAATCGAGGTGCGAAGGAAACCATATTGGGTGTTATGAACGTAGGAAAGCCCCGCCATCATGGTGCTTTTGCGTTTATCGAGCTGGCGTAGGGCGCGGCTGTCGCTATCGCCCGGCTTAAAGTGCATCGGATCAAAGTAGGCCATGACAGAGAGCTTATCCGCCTCGTCATTCCACAGATAGTAACCGCCGCCAAGACCACGGAACCAGAAGTTGTCACCTTCATAGGTAATAACCGGGACCGGGTAAACGTCACGATCATACTGTTTGTATGGGCTATTGATCACACCCACGCCGGCGCCGAGGGAAATTTTACCTTCAGCGTGCACGGTGCTCGCAGCGGTGGCGACAAGAACGCCCAATGCAAGAAGTTTGAGTTTGGTCACAATCCATTCTTTCCTGTAGTCAAATAATCAGCGCTTGAAGTGTAACCGCCCTTGCTAAACATCCCAAAATTTTTTGCCTGCTAATGAGTTTGATTAACCGATTATTTTCATTGTTTAAGATGACCGACTCCTTTCAATTCTGTGACGCCTGGATGAAACCTGACATTTTATGCTTATTTCATCGGCTAATTATTCGGATGAGTTATTGATATGTCATTGAAATTAGTTTTTGCAGGCATGCAAGTTTTGCAAATGCCATCTACGCTTAATTTTAAGAAGATGAATGCCTGAACACCCTGCAGTTGTGAGCGTCAGACCTGGCACACGGGTTGCTGCTTAGACAGTGAGATGCGACGGTTTTTCTTCCAGGAGCCTCCACTATTCATACGAACGGCTCTTTTCCTGTGCTAAAAACGAAAGGACGGCATGCCATGAATATATTCGATCACTATCGCCAGCGCTACGAAGCTGCCAAGGACGAAGAGTTCACACTGCAGGAGTTTCTTACCATTTGTCGGCAAGATCGCAGTGCCTATGCTAATGCGGCAGAAAGGCTATTGATGGCTATTGGTGAGCCTAACATGGTCGACACGGCGCTCGAACCACGGCTCTCCCGTCTCTTTTCGAATCGTGTAGTTGCACGATATCCCGCGTTTGAAGAATTTTACGGCATGGAAGATGCCATCGAGCAGATTGTTTCTTACCTGAAACACGCCGCTCAAGGCCTTGAAGAGAAGAAACAGATCCTTTATTTACTGGGTCCGGTGGGCGGCGGTAAATCGTCCCTGGCGGAACGACTGAAAGCGCTGATGCAGCGCGTGCCGATTTATGTGTTGAGCGCCAACGGCGAACGCAGTCCGGTCAACGATCACCCGCTGTGCCTGTTCAATCCGCAGGAAGATGCGCAGATTCTGGAAAAAGAATTTGGCGTTCCGCGCCGCTATCTGGGCACCATCATGTCGCCATGGGCGGCAAAACGCCTGCACGAATTCGGCGGTGACATCACCAAGTTCCGCGTGGTCAAAGTCTGGCCTTCAATTCTGGAACAGATTGCGATTGCGAAAACGGAGCCTGGTGATGAAAACAACCAGGACATCTCTGCGCTGGTCGGTAAAGTCGACATTCGTAAACTGGAACACCACGCGCAAAACGACCCTGATGCCTACGGCTATTCCGGCGCGCTGTGCCGGGCAAACCAGGGCGTGATGGAATTCGTCGAGATGTTCAAAGCGCCGATTAAGGTGCTGCACCCGCTGCTGACAGCCACGCAGGAAGGGAACTACAACGGGACAGAAGGTATCTCTGCCCTGCCGTTCAACGGGATCATTCTGGCGCACTCGAACGAATCAGAATGGGTGACGTTCAGAAATAACAAAAACAACGAGGCGTTCCTTGACCGTGTTTACATCGTCAAAGTGCCTTACTGCCTGCGGATCTCCGAAGAGATCAAAATTTACGAAAAACTGCTCAACCACAGTGAGCTGGTGCATGCGCCTTGTGCCCCAGGGACACTGGAAACCCTGTCGCGCTTCTCGATTCTGTCGCGTCTGAAAGAGCCAGAAAACTCCAGTATTTATTCAAAAATGCGCGTCTATGACGGTGAAAGCCTGAAAGACACCGATCCGAAAGCGAAGTCCTATCAGGAGTATCGCGACTACGCCGGTGTCGACGAAGGGATGAACGGATTGTCCACGCGTTTCGCATTTAAAATCCTCTCCCGCGTGTTCAACTTCGATCACGCTGAAGTGGCGGCCAACCCGGTGCATCTGTTCTACGTGCTCGAACAGCAGATCGAACGCGAGCAGTTCCCGCAAGAGCTGGCAGAACGCTATCTTGAGTTCCTTAAAGGCTATCTGATCCCGAAATACGCCGAGTTTATCGGCAAAGAGATCCAGACCGCCTATCTGGAATCCTATTCCGAATACGGACAGAACATTTTCGACCGTTACGTCACGTATGCAGATTTCTGGATTCAGGATCAAGAATATCGCGATCCGGATACCGGTCAGCTGTTTGACCGCGAATCCCTGAACGCCGAGCTGGAAAAAATTGAGAAGCCTGCCGGGATCAGTAATCCGAAAGACTTCCGTAACGAAATCGTCAACTTTGTCCTGCGTGCCAGAGCGCATAACAGCGGACGTAATCCGAACTGGACCAGCTACGAAAAACTGCGCACGGTTATTGAGAAGAAAATGTTCTCCAATACCGAAGAGCTGTTGCCGGTCATTTCGTTCAATGCCAAAACCTCAACCGACGAGCAGAAAAAACACGACGATTTTGTCGACCGCATGATGGAGAAAGGCTATACCCGCAAGCAGGTGCGTTTGCTGTGTGAATGGTATCTGCGCGTGCGTAAATCGTCATAACAGTTAAGAAAATTGCCCGCCAGTTCTGCTGTCGGGCTAACAAAATAGGTAAACCGTAAGCCGGACAGACGCCGTTTTTCCGGCCTTACGGGGACCGCATAAAGTTGGCAAATGCAGTACGGGGGGCTTATGACCTGGTTTATTGACCGGCGTCTTAACGGCAAAAACAAGAGCACGGTGAACCGCCAGCGCTTCTTGCGCCGTTATAAATCGCAAATTAAACAGTCGATCTCCGAGGCCATCAACAAACGTTCAGTCACCGATGTTGATAGCGGCGAGTCCGTCTCAATCCCGACGGACGATATTAGCGAACCGATGTTCCATCAGGGACGTGGCGGCCTGCGCCATCGCGTCCATCCGGGTAACGATCACTTCGTGCAAAACGACCGCATTGAGCGCCCACAGGGTGGCGGTGGCGGGTCCGGAAGCGGTCAGGGGCAAGCGAGTCAGGACGGTGAAGGTCAGGACGAGTTTGTCTTCCAGATCTCAAAAGATGAATATCTCGATCTGCTGTTCGAAGATTTGGCGCTGCCAAACCTGAAAAAAAATCAGCACCGTCAGTTAAACGAGTACAAAACCCACCGCGCGGGCTATACCGCCAACGGTGTACCGGCCAATATTAGCGTGGTCCGTTCGCTGCAAAATTCGCTGGCCCGACGCACAGCGATGACGGCAGGGAAACGTCGTGAGCTGCACGAGCTGGAAGTCAGCCTGAAAACGGTTGAGAACACTGAGCCTGCACAGCTGTTGGAAGAGGAACGGCTCCGCAAAGAGATCGCTGAATTACGCGCAAAAATCGAACGCGTGCCGTTTATTGACACGTTTGACCTGCGTTATAAGAACTATGAGAAACGTGCGGAACCCTCCAGTCAGGCGGTGATGTTCTGCCTGATGGACGTTTCAGGCTCTATGGATCAGGCCACCAAAGACATGGCGAAGCGTTTTTATATTCTGCTTTATCTGTTCCTGAGCCGAACCTATAAGAACGTCGATGTCGTGTATATTCGTCACCACACGCAGGCTAAAGAAGTCGATGAGCATGAGTTTTTCTACTCGCAGGAAACGGGTGGGACGATTGTCTCCAGCGCGCTGAAGCTGATGGATGAAGTGGTTAAAGAACGCTACGACCCGGCGCAGTGGAATATCTATGCTGCTCAGGCGTCCGATGGCGATAACTGGGCTGACGATTCACCGCTGTGTCACGAAATCCTTGCGAAGAAAATTCTGCCCGTGGTGCGTTATTACAGCTACATCGAAATTACGCGCCGCGCGCATCAAACGCTGTGGCGTGAGTATGAGCATCTGCAAACGATGTTCGATAACTTTGCTATGCAACATATCCGCGATCAGGACGATATTTACCCGGTGTTCCGCGAACTGTTCCACAAACAATCGAGTACCAGCAACACATAATATAACAGCCAGCATTGATTGCTGGCTGTTTTCTTAATGACTCACATTAATACAATCCAAGTTTTTATTAATCAGGATCGTGCAATTCCTTCCGCTCTGCTTGCCTTTATAAAGCGCCACATCCGCTCTTTCCATCACTTCTCGCAGTGCTTCACCACGATTGACACGCGTCAGTCCTGAACTAAAGGTTATTTTAACTCTGTGATCGCCTGCTACGGCCTCTGATGCCGCTATTACCCGGCGTATACGTTCTGCCGCCTCAGTTGCCTCTCTGTCACTGCCGGCCTGGAGCAGAATAATAAACTCTTCCCCTCCATAGCGATAAACAGATTCTGCACGCCGGATATTATTTTCCAGATTAAGGGATAATGACCGCAAAACGGCATCTCCTGTTAAATGTCCGTAGTTGTCATTAATCTTTTTAAAATGATCAACATCCAACAGAAGCAAATATAATCCCGCATTACCCAACTCGTCATTCATGCTGTCAAATGACTCATCAAGGACTCGCCTCAAGGGCAGACCGGTCAACGCATCATAGCTGGTACGTAGTTGAAGCAAGTGCCCTTTATAGCGAGACACTGAGGCTGAAAATGCCAGTAGCGCCGTCTCGAAATCATCAAATGATGCATTGCTGTGTTCGCCGTCCTCAATTGTTTTTATAAGCTGGCGACACATCTTATGCACATGAATGTGTTTAGTGTTGATATCAAGAAGATAATTCCTGCCCTCTTTATCATCTTGTAATTGCGTATTTAGCCAATAGCCAAAATCACAAAAATTATGTGCATCATCGCACATCAGGTCTGATAATAAAACATCTCGCCGGGCAACAAACCGTAGTATATTTACCAACCATTTAAAATGTGCATCCGTCGAATGGTTCAACTCACGAATGGTCGTATCAATCTCTTTGAATTTCCGATTCATCACTACTCCTGGCACAAATTAATAACTGGCCAAAGAGTAACGAACTATGTATTTAGTTTTGTCAGAGCAGGTATATTTATAATTGGTTTTTTGTGAATAACCTGTGCTAACGTATGAGTCCTGTATTCGAATATCACAAGCAATATAGCCATGTCGGAAATGATAAAAGATACAACCACCCACCAGCAACTGATCGCCCTGCTAACGGAGTATGGCGCTCAATTTCGGGTTGTGGAGCATGAAGCCGTGGGGAAATGTGAAGCGGTGAGTGAAATTCGCGGTACCGATTTGGGCCAGGGGGCAAAAGCGCTGGTCTGCAAAGTCAAAGGTCATGGTGTAAACACACACGTTCTGGCCATTCTTGCTGCCGATCAGCAGGCCGATTTGAGCCAACTCGCCAGCCATTTTGGCGGGAGTAAAGCATCGCTCGCCAGCCCGGCAGAAGTCGACAACCTCACCGCGTGCGTCTTTGGTGCAATTCCACCGTTCAGCTTTCATCCGCAGTTAACGCTGGTTGCCGATCCGCTGCTGTTTGAACGTTTCGACGAAATTGCGTTTAACGCAGGACTGCTCGAAAAATCAGTGATTATGAACACCGCCGATTACCTGCGAATTGCTCAACCTGAGTTGGTGACTTTTCGTCGATAATCTCGCAACGGCTGGCACGTGTGTCAGTCGTGTTTCTCAAGAAACATCACGGAAGCCACAATAATCATCGCAATGGTAAAAAATGAGGACGATATAATCAGCGTCTCAATAAACATTTGATCGTGCATATTGATTCCTCCTTTTTGCTCTGTCTATCCTTTTTACTGTCCCTTAATGACAGCGGCATGACACTATCAGGTCATTCTGATGAAAAATATGGCCGCAGTAACGATTCCGGAAAAAATAACTTCCTCGTCGCAACCTCAACGCCGATTTCCTTTATTCCGGCCGGTTTCCCGGCAACATGCCCCCTGGCGTTGATGTCCACATCGAAACGGGTAAAGCCCTTTTTTGAGTAAAGCCTCCTGACAGCGCACCGGGAAAAGTGTGAATCACGCATCTTCTGGCAACGGCACAAATAGAACGGATTTTATGATAAAAGCCTGTTTAATCACGCCTTTGAAGGTAAAGTAAGCAGGCTTACTTTTTTTGGCAAGGACCCCTTTATGTTTGACCCTACCCTGCTGATTCTGCTGGCTCTGGCCGCACTCGGCTTCATCAGTCACAACACCACGGTCGCGATTTCAATTCTGGTGCTGATTATCGTGCGCGTCACGCCGCTGAACACCTTCTTCCCCTGGATAGAAAAACAAGGCCTCACTATCGGGATAATTATTCTCACAATCGGCGTGATGGCCCCTATCGCCAGCGGTACCTTACCGGCGTCCACACTTTTACACTCCTTTGTGAACTGGAAATCGCTGATCGCCATCGCCGTGGGCGTATTCGTCTCGTGGCTCGGCGGGCGCGGGGTGACGCTGATGAGTTCCCAGCCTTCTTTGGTCGCCGGTTTACTGGTCGGGACCGTTCTGGGCGTGGCGCTGTTCCGCGGTGTTCCTGTTGGTCCGCTAATTGCCGCCGGACTGGTTTCACTGTTTATCGGGAAGTCATAGACAGACTGGCAACATAGCGACCCGGCGTTTGCCCCAGTCCTTTCCTGAACATCGTGATAAATGCCGTGGTGGAGTCATAGCCGAGTGACTGCGCCACCTGCTGGACCGATTTGCCGCTAATCAGCAATTGTAACGCGACGATCAGCTGCAGTTGATGCCGCCAGCGGCGAAAGCTGAGCCCTGTCTCCTTCACCACCAGCCGCGCCAGATTGCGCTCACTCATCGCAAAGTGGCTGGCCCATTGCGCCAGCGTCTGCCATTCGGCGGGTTGCTCCGCCATTGTGTTGCTCATCATGCGGATTTTTGGATGGGGTGAGACGGGAAGCTGCAGCTGCTCCTGCGGCTGCTGTGGGATTTCATCGAACAGAACATCCGTCAGCCTGGAGGTCGCGGGGAGCGCAAGCTGACCCGCTGTTTTGCTCGCCAGCGTCAGGATTAACTCGCGCACCAGCGGAGAGATTTTAAGCGTGCAGCAGCGATCCGGTAGCGTCACCGCGCCGGGTTCAATAAACAGGAAACAGAGCTGAGCCCCTGGCGTCGCCTTATTACTGTGCACGATCTGGCCGGGTATCCACACTGCATATTGCGGCGGTACCATCCACATGGCGTTGTCCACTTCACAGGTAATCGCCCCACGCAGGGCAAGGATCAATTGCCCTTTACGATGCTGATGCCGCGGAATGCGTTGCTCGTCTTCCACGACGCGAATATGAAACGCCACTGCCGCATGGTGCTGGCTGTCTGGATCGTAGCCGTCTAGTCCAAGACCTAACATAATGTTGTCCGATATGAGCGATAATCTGTCATTTTAGCTTGATTCAAACATAACGGGAAACGGGTATGGTGTGCACTCGTTAAGAGGTAAGAGAAAATAATGACTACTGCCATCCCTTCCACCGGTAAAGATCGCCTGCTGCTGATCGCCGGTATGCTGATGATCGCCACGACGTTACGCGTGACATTTACCGGTGCGGCCCCGCTGTTGGACACTATTCGTCACGACTATGGCCTGACCACTGCCCAGACGGGCCTGCTCACCACGCTGCCGCTGCTGGCGTTTGCCCTGATTTCGCCTCTGGCTGCGGGCGTGGCGCGTCGTATTGGTATGGAGCGCAGTCTGTTTATCGCTCTGCTGCTGATCTGCGCAGGCATTGGTATTCGCTCCCTGCCCTCATCCACGCTGTTGTTTGCCGGAACGGCAGTGATCGGCTGCGGGATTGCCCTCGGGAACGTCCTGTTGCCCGGCCTGATTAAGCGCGATTTTCCAGGCCAGGTTGCAAAGCTCACGGGCGCGTATTCCCTGACGATGGGCGCGGCGGCCGCGTTGGGATCGGCCATGATTGTGCCGCTGGCATTGAGCGGCGCGGGCTGGCACGGGGCGCTTCTGGCGCTGATGGTCTTTCCGCTTCTCGCTTTGCTCCTGTGGCTCCCGCAGTGGCGTCAGAAACACACCGCCTCGTTAAGCGGCTCGCGTACGCTGCATAACCGAGGGATCTGGCGCTCCCCCCTGGCATGGCAGGTGACGATATTTTTGGGAATTAACTCGCTGATTTATTATGTGATTATCGGCTGGCTTCCGGCGATTTTACTCAGCCACGGCTACAGCGAAACGCAGGCAGGTTCCATGCATGGTTTGTTGCAACTGGCGACGGCGGCGCCCGGTCTTGCCGTTCCGTTGGTGTTGCATCGGCTTAAAGACCAACGCGGCATCGCAGGATTCACGGCATTACTGTGCGCGGTCAGCGCGGCAGGGTTCTGGTTTGTTCCAGATCAGGCGATACTCTGGACGCTAATTTTTGGATTTGGGTCAGGGGCCACCATGATTCTGGGTCTCACCTTTATCGGACTTCGTGCCGGATCAGCACACCAGGCAGCAGCGCTGTCAGGAATGGCGCAATCGGTCGGGTATCTGCTGGCTGCATGCGGGCCGCCGTTGATGGGTAAAATTCACGATGCGGCGGGAGAGTGGCGCATTCCTCTTATTGACTGCGCACTGGCAGCTGTGGTGATGGCTATTTGTGGTGTGCTTGCCGGACGCGACAGAGAGATCGCGCCCGACTAAAAACGATAAAAGGCAGGCTAAAGAGTCTGCCTTTTATCCGCGAGCGGCGTAAAGCATTGCCTGAACGAGAGGAACAGGTCGACCGGCCAGCGCACCGCGCTCATGCTGGAACAGCGTCGCCACAAAGAATGGATGCGTAACTAGCTCAACAGCCCGAATATCTCCCTGCTCATCCCAGCCCGTCACGCGCATATCGCCGCTTTCCAGCTCTTGAGCGAACTCAGGGGATACGCCGTAATTGCAGTGATACCCTTCTTCAATCTCTTCCCGGCCGTAAGCCTTAGCAATCAGCGTATTCGCACGCAATTCAATGGTGTCCGTTTGTTCCACCAGCGAACAGGTCAGCGGCGCGATCACCATTCTGCCCTCACTGTCCGTTTCAGCATGTGCCGCATCATCCCAACCCAACACGTTGCGTGCATATTCAATTAACGCGTGCTGGAATCCACCGCAGGTCCCCAGGAACGGAATGCTGTTTTCCCGGGCATAGCGTGCAGCGATAAAGGCACCATCAACGTTCTTATAGGGGCTTGCAGGAACCAACCAGATTGCGTCGTAGCCGACTAAATCTTCGGGGCTGAGCAGCTCGGTGGTAGCGATCCAGTCGTAATCCGCTGTTATTTCCAGCACAGCGGCGGCATCATCAATGGCTAAAGGGATAGCCTGGTGAGCAATAACATCGTGGTTATAATCGCCAACAAGTGCAATGCGAAGCGTATCTTTTAGCGGGGAGAGTTCCATAAGAGGTTCCATATGCCAGAAAAATATTCAGGTAACATAAGGAACCTCAGCCTACCGATCTTTTGCCCGTATCACAATACCTTAAATTAGAGGGGGAAAAATGTGGTGTTATAGTGTGTTAGCGTATTTTCACCCCTTCTTTGGACCGACTTAAACCCAATGAAAACCAAGATTCTGGTGAGCGCATGCCTGATGGGCCACAAGGTTCGCTATAACGGCAGTGAAAAGGCGCAGATTTCTGAAACGCTCCAGCGCTGGCAGCAGGAACACCGACTGGTAACGCACTGTCCGGAGCTGGCCGCAGGGCTGCCAATTCCTCGTTTACCTGCCGAAATTGTGGCAGGCAATGGAAAAGATGTCATGGAGGGAAACGCGTGTATTCTGGAAAGTGACGGCACCGACGTCACCGGGCATTATCAACTGGCCGCCTGGCTGGCGTTACGCGCCGCACTGGCGTCAGATTGCAGCGCGGCGTTGCTCACGGACGGCAGTCCCACATGTGGCAGCGAGTTCATTTACGACGGCAGTTTCACCGGGCAGAAACACGCCGGAATGGGCGTCGCCGCAGCGCTCTTGCGCGAACACGGTATTCAGGTATTTTCCGATAACCAGCTCATGGAGCTTATCGCCTGGGTTGAGGAGAGAGAAAATGATTCAATGTAAACGCGTCTATGACGCAGCGACCGAAGATGACGGATATCGCGTTCTGGTCGATCGGCTCTGGCCGCGAGGGGTTAAAAAATCTGACTTAGCGTATGACGAGTGGTGCAAAACGCTTGCGCCCTCCAGCACATTACGCAAAGCGTTTCACAGCGAGACGATTGATTTTGCGGCCTTCAGCCAGGCCTATCAACAGGAGTTGGCCGAGCATGAGGACGAAGGCAAACGAATCGCCGCGCTGGCGAAAAACCAGACTGTGACGCTGCTTTACGCGGCTAAAAATACCGAACAAAACCACGCACTGGTGTTAGCCGACTGGCTGCGGCACCGGTAATTTAGCCGAGCATAAGCTCGTCGAGCATTTGCGGGGCTTCGTCAGGCGTCAGGGGCATCAAATGTTCAGGGCGGATAAACGCGAAACCATGTTGCTTATCAAAGGCATACACATCACCGGTCACCAGCCAAAGGGCACGATCCGCCGTGGCAGGCAGCTCCGTCATGACTCCGTTGACAGGATTCAGGAAACGCAGACCCGGCTGACATAGCTCAAAAAGCTCAACGGATTTGCCGATATTACAACGCCCTGCGGACGTGCGGGCGCCAATAATCATTGCCAAACAACCCGGTTTTAACTGAAACATTCTTCTCTCGTGATGTACTCGCCCGCAGGCTAAGATAATTCCTAAAGAGAATTGTATCGCAATCAATTGCGGGATGTCACCTGGCGGGCGTCGGGTGATCGCGCCGGAACAGATCCCACTCATCCATCACTTCACCGCCCGGCAGTTTGCATTCTGTGCGTATGCCCTGCGGACTTTGCACCGGAACCCGCTCTCCGCCTTTCTTCACGCAGTAAACGGCTGCTGGATTTGCCATACCAATTTCCGGCGGTTTTGGGGCTTCTGGCGGGGTAGAACAAGCGGCTAATGGCAGCGCCATTGCCAGTAACAGATATCGCATAATAGTGTCCTTTCGAAAAAAAGAGCGCTAAGCGTAACGACTGAGCGGGGTTTTCTCCATGATTTCTCCATCAATTCTGCACTTTTTCGCCCTACAGTGAGCGCGTTCTCCCTGACCAGAGAACATCATTCCGTACTCAAGATGTCTTTGCCCCGCCTCACGTGCGGGGCCTTTTTCCCACCAAAAATAGCAGGCACTTCTGCTGATATATTAAATTCTCTGTATTCATGTTTTACTACACCCCACAGTCGAAAAATTCAGCATAGCATGCAGATACTGACGTCTTCTGCATGGGAGTCTACCCACGTCATGTCGGATATTATTCTTGCCCGTGTTTCAGAAACTCTCGCAACCGAACAATCACTCGAAAGCCTGGTTCGTCAACTGCTGGAAATGCTTGAGATTGTCACCGAAATGGAATCGACCTATCTCACAAAAGTCGATATCAACGCACGTTTGCAGCACATTCTTTATGCCCGCAACAGTAAACAGATGCAGATCCCGGAAGGGCTGAGCGTCCCCTGGGGAGAGACATTGTGCAAACGCGCTATTGAGAGCCGTTGTTTTTACAGTGATGACGTGGCAGGACGCTGGGCAGATTGCGATGCGGCAAAAACGCTGGGCATCACCACCTACATGAGTATTCCCATTCATCTGGCAGATGGTTCGCTGTACGGTACGCTGTGCGCCACCAGCTCGGAAAAGAAAACCTTGAGCCATCGCGGTGAACAGGTGTTACAGCTGTTTGCCGGTCTTATCGCGCAGTACATCCAAAAAGAGTCGCTGGTCATGCAGTTGCGCGAAGCAAACGCTGCGCTGATCGCCCATTCGTATACCGATGCGCTAACCGGGCTGCCGAATCGCCGCGCGATTTTTGAAAACCTCACCACCCTTTTCTCGCTCGCGCGCCATCTCAAACGCAATGCGATCATCGCCTATATCGATCTGGACGATTTCAAACTCATTAATGACCGTTATGGCCATGAGACCGGCGATCAATTTTTAGTTGAGGTCGGTAAGCGGTTAACCAATGGCCAAACGGAGGATGATATTGTTGGCCGATTAGGCGGTGACGAGTTCCTGGTGGCGTGTCTTAGCAAAGAGAATACCGAAGCCGATAACACACAGGTGAATATTCTCAGGAAGCAGGTCAGTGCCTGTATCGCTGGAGAATATTGGTTGGGAAATGTGCATATCGTCTACCCCGGTGCCAGTTTAGGCATCGTCTCTGTCGATCCTTTACACGTTGATGCTGACGGTGCATTACGCGCCGCAGATGCGGCGATGTATCGTGATAAAAAAGAGAAAAGCAAAACGCGCTTTCTCCCATCGGATTAACCCCGTAAACTCTGGCGACAAATAAACCCATAAGGTAATGTCATGCGGATTGGAATTGTGTTCCCGGTCGTTATTTTTATAACGGCAGTGGTCTTTTTAACGTGGTTTTTTGTCGGCGGCTACGCCGCTCCAGGGGCATAAGTGAGAAAGACAACCATCATTATGTTAATCATCGCCGTTGTGGCCGTCGCGGGCAGCCAGCTGGGCTGGTGGTGATCCAAACGCAAAAAGGCCGCCTGACGGCAGCCTTTTTGACATTTTCAATGCTTAACTTTTGATTTTTCTGTAGATAAACAGAACGACCAACGCACCAATGACGGCGACGGCAAAGCTGCCGAAGTTGAATCCATCGACTTTACCAAAACCGAACAAGGTGCTGATCCAGCCACCGACCACGGCACCAATGACACCCAGAATCACGGTGACGAAGAACCCACCGCCGTCTTTGCCTGGCATGATCCACTTCGCCAGAATCCCCGCAATAAGACCAAAAATAATCCAGGATAAAATTCCCATAGCTAGCTTCCCTCTCTGTTTGGTTTTTGTTACTAAATCAACAACACAGAAAAGGATAGCACAGGATCTCAGAAAGGAAATTTGTGATAGGTATCACAGTGTTCGGTTGCGCATTTTATCGACAACAAAAAATTATCCGCCACACAAAAGATAGGGTTGCATCTTTGGATGAGAAGGATTATCTTTCTCATTACTGAATAGTTGAGTAAAACACTCAGGTATTTAGTACGACATTGCTCACATTGCTTCCAGTATTTCTTGCCCACTTTTGGTGGGCTTTTTTTTGCCTTCCGTTACCGCTGTATCACCCGATGGTCATCAGCACGATGTCTGGGATGCATGATGTTGCAGATCGCCTCGGTACTGGGATAACGCAGACAAAAACACCTGCAAAACACTATTTAATTGAATTACCTGAAAAAACATAAACAACCCTCATCGTTAATATATACGCGTCAGGATCATCAACTTTTCCTCTCGAAAAGAAGCCAAAATAAAACGTTAAACTTCATATTTTGGATTTAGGTGTGTTTAGTGGTCTATCTGAATCAAGCCTCCATTACCGCTGCCGATAATCACGTCAACTAACGTTTCATCGGCAAAGGGTACAAAGGAGTTTATTTTGAAAAATATTAAAATCAGGGTGGGGCTATTAATTGTTTTAGCATCTTTTACTTTAATGCTATTTCTCTCAAGCGGCCTTGGTCTCTATTTCCTGTGGCACAGTAACAGTGATATTCAAACGTTAAACTACAATGCCGCCGAACAAAAAGCGCTTAATTCTGCGCGCGATGCTATTTTGCGTGCCCGTATCATAATCGATACCGTAACCCAGGCAAAAATACATGGCGAGGATATCGACGAACCTGCTGTGAAAGCCAGTATTGAGAAAGAAATGCAATCTGCCGAGATACAGTATCAGCAATTTGTGAAAATCCCGGGCCTCTCCACCACCCAGCCAGAACTGGGTGAAAGAATGAAAGAAAGCTACGATCAACAAGTTAGCGTGATTAACCATAATGCGAGTTCTGTTATCAATGCAACAGGAGCGGAGGACCTTAAGCCAATCTATGCCGCGAACCGTAGTGCAACGCTTAAGGCGCGGCAGGCATGGGACAGTGAGTATCAATCCTATATTACGGCTACTCAGCATAATCTGGCTAAAGTGATTGATTACAGCAACCGTTCTTATCATTTTGCCATACTTATAATGGTCAGCCTGCTTGCTATCGCCATTGTATTATTCATCTTTATCAACTTGTGGATGAGAAATGCATTAATTCGCCCTCTCAGTGAGGTTGCCCAACATTTCGAACACATTGGTAAAGGGAATTTAACATCGGATATTCACGTTACCAGTACGAATGAAATTGGTTTATTGTTCGCATCATTACAAACGATGCAGGCAGAGCTGAACTCTACCGTTGTCACTATTCGACAGGGGGTGGAGTCTATTGATATTGGTACACAAGAAATTTCTGCAGGAAATAGCGACCTGTCGCGTCGTACTGAAGAACAAGCCGCAGCCGTTGTGGAAACAGCAGCCAGCATGGAGCAGATTACCTCAACGGTGAAAATGAATACCGACAACGCGCTTCAGGCTTCGCATATGGTGCAAAACGCAGCAGGTATCGCAACCGCGGGCGAAGAACAAATGCAGAATATGATGCAGAAAATGGATGCCATCAGCCTGAGCGCACAGAAGATGGTCGATATTATCAGCGTTATCGATAGCATTGCATTCCAGACCAACATCCTGGCCCTGAATGCCGCGGTTGAGGCTGCACGAGCTGGACAATCCGGTCGTGGATTTGCCGTGGTCGCCGGTGAAGTCAGAAATCTGGCGCGTCGCTGTACCGACTCTGCAAAAGAGATAACCGGTCTCATCAACGAATCAACGCTGTACATTCAGGAAGGGGCCGAGCTGGCAAACAGAACCAGCAAGACCATGCTGGATATCAGCAGTGCCGTCAGTAAGGTCAACGTGATGATGGACAACATTGCTTTAGCCTCACAAGAGCAAAGCCGTGGCGTGGAGCAAATTCGCGTGGCGATCACCCAAATGGATCACGTGACTCAGCAAAACGCAGCGTTAGTTGAGGAAGTGGCGACGACGGCATCGGGGGTGAATAGCCAGGCAAACTTACTGACCCAGTCCGTGTCGATCTTTAAAGTGAAACAGACGTTTTAATTAATTTTTAAGAAACAAAACGATTAACCCGGGAGCGAGCACGCTCCCGGATTCTCATCAAAAGTAGTGTGCAGTCAAATGGACTCAATGCTGGGCAATCTCTCCGGCGCTGTGTTTGGGTCCTAACCGCCCTGCTTCTATTAAGATTTCTTCGATCAATTCTTCAAGACATTCTCTTCCGTGGTGGTCGCAAATAAGATGCACCTGCCGAGAAATCTCATCCGTTTTCATGCCGTCACACAACGCTGATTTCAACATTACAGACGCCCATCGTTTCGCTTCAGAATGAGTCAGCATAACCCCTCCCACTGTTTGTTACCTCTCTAAGCGTAGCTGGCAGAAAAGGGTTCGGTGAATTTTTACACCAGCCAAGTGTGACACTTCTTTTCAAGCGAAACGCATTTCCAGCTAGCTTCCGTCGCTGCGAAGCGGGTTCATTTTTACCTCCCTTAACGCGTGATGAAATCAGAGGCATTTATCAGAATGATTTTTAAGCCTCATTTATCTGATGCGTTCTTGACTCTTTCAGCGTGACCAGTGAAAATGCTGTATATAAAAACAGTTATTGAGGTAAGTATGTTTGTTGAACTCGTGTATGACAAGCGTAACGTTCAGGGTCTGGTCGGTGCGAGTGACATCATTCTGAATGAGTTAACCAAACGCGTGCATCGCATTTTCCCCGATGCGATTGTGAAGGTTAAACCGATGCAAGCGAACGGCTTAAACAGCGATGCAAGTAAAAGCGATCGTGAAAAACTGAACCGTATGCTTGAAGAGATGTTCGACGAGGCGGACGCCTGGATGGTGATGGAATAGAGATGGCGGTTTTGGGAGTTCTGGCGCAAAAAACGGGAACTGGCTCCTGTTCTTGTAAAACTGGGACTGGAATACCTGTTCGCGAAAATCGCTTTCTGTTCCGGCGTGGAGTTAATACGCGTTCTTTATTTTATGGCGGCGCCCCCTTGATTAAGGATAGCGTTGCATCGCCCCATTGAACGCACAGCAAAAAGCGGACTTTCTTATGGCATTGCGCAAGGGCTCATCGCAAAAAGCTTCACATTCTATGCCCGATCTCCGCCTGCCACTGAAATCATCATAAAAATGCCCCCACCCGCGCTCTTTTATAAAGAATGCACATTACCGTTAGAGGGCTTAATGAGATGCGGATACCAAAAAAAGTGGCGGAAAAACGTGATGGGGATGACCAACCGTTGAGCCGGCTGGTCATCTAGGCGTTATTTCAGGTGTTCTTTCAGCTGGTAACCTGCCTGTCCGATGGCGGTCCGCACGGCAGGAACATCGCTCAGTGCGTTGAGCAGACCGTAATCATGGATTAATCCGTTGTGACGGGTAACCGTCACGTTTACACCGGCGGCATCCAGTTTGCGGCCAAAAGCTTCGCCTTCATCACGCAATACGTCAAATTCGGCCGTCTGGATCAGAGTGGGCGGCAGACCCTGCAGTTGCTCAGATGTGGCGCGCAGTGGAGAAGCAAGAATGTTATTACGATCGCTCTCTTTTGTGGTGTAAGCATCCCAGAACCACTTCATCATGTTACGCGACAGGAAATACCCGTTCTCGTATTGATTATAAGAATCGGTATTGAAATGAGCGTCAGTAACGGGCCAGAGCATAACGTCATAGCGGATTGCTGGCGACTTATGGTGTTTTGCCTGCAGCGCGACAGCTGCAACCATATTTCCACCAACACTGTTGCCAACCAGGGCCAGGCGTTTTCCATCGACGCCAATTTCACTTCCGTGCTCAGCTACCCAACGGGTTGCCGCATAAGCCTGATTAATCGCAACAGGGAAATGTGCTTCCGGAGATGGCGTGTAGTTCACAAAAACTGCCGCCGCTCCAGACTCATTAACCAGATCGCGAACGAGCCGCTCATGCGTCGCGAAATCACCCAGGATCCAGCCGCCGCCGTGGAAGAACATAAATACGGGCAAGGTTCCGGTCGTGTTATGAGGCTTCACAATAGTCAGCATTATTTCTTTGCCATCAACGCTGATTGTTTTTTCACTGACATCCGCGGCGGGCAGCTTCGCCCCTTTCTGTGCGTCGATCAACACCTGGCGCGCGTCCTGAGGAGACAACTGCTCAATAGGCTTCCCTCCACCGCTGTTCAGGGCATTCAGGAACGCCTGCACGTGACGTTCTGGTTGAGGGTCAGCGGCAAAGCTGTTAACTGAAATGGCTGCCATTGCAGCAGTCATTAACGCAGATTTAAGATTCATAGTACCGTCCAATTAAAATTGCTTGCTATTATATCGCGCGCTATATACATGCACGATTTACCCGTCGTATTTCGCCCTGCAAATACTACGCACGTTTAAAATGAAAAAGTGTTCCCCTACTCTGCCATTATTTTATTACATCATCTGGCGGAGAAAGGCCCCGGTCAAAACAGAAGCCGTGGGCATCTTGGGAGACAAATGACTGAATTACAGACCCAGATCTGACAGGCTCGGATGATCGTCCGGACGACGTCCCAGAGGCCAATGGAACTTGCGTTCGCTTTCCTTAATAGGCATGTCATTGATACACGCGAAACGATGCTGCATCAGGCCATCTTCTCCGAATTCCCAGTTTTCGTTTCCGTACGAACGGAACCAGTTACCCGAATCATCGCGCCATTCATAGGCGTATCGGACCGCGATGCGATTACCGCCAAAAGCCCATAACTCTTTGATGAGACGATACTCGAGTTCTTTTTTCCACTTGCGTTCAAGAAACCCTTTGGCTTCTTCACGATTATTTGCAAACTCTGCGCGGTTACGCCATTTCGTGTCCAGAGAGTAAGCAAGCGATACCTTTTCCGCATCGCGGCTGTTCCAGCCATCTTCAGCAAGTCTTACCTTTTCAATCGCTGATTCGCGAGTGAACGGGGGAAGTGGCGGACGAGTTTGTGAATCAGACATGGTGGTGCCTCCAGTAAAATTGGATATTTCAGTGAGTATTTCATCTGTGGAACTCAGGTCTCTATTGCGAGACCTGTTTTAATAACAGCTGAGCAATATCTCGCGCATCATCTGCGGCGCTGTAATCGCCCATAACACGCGACAGGGTGATGGCACCTTCAATCAGTATCAGCAACTGCCTGGCCAGGGATGAAGACTGCTCAATATTCAGTTGCCCGGTGAGTTCGAGTGTGTAATCCAGTAATTTCTGTTTATGCAGTTTGGCGATCTGGCGAACAGGATCGGCACTGTCACCCACTTCACCAGCAGTATTAATGAACGCGCATCCGCGATAACCGTCTGACTCAAACCAGCCCTTAAGTACGGTGAATATATTCAGGATGCGGTCCTGCGGGGTATCCGCTTTGTCGCATTCAGCCCTGAACCACTCCATCCAGCGGAGATCACGCGCGTTCAGCGCTGCTGCCGCCACTTCGTCTTTGTTGGCGAAATAGCGATAAATACTTTTTCGGGCCACGCCTGAGGTTTTCACCAGAAGATCCATACCGGTCGCATGAATACCGTTCTGATAGATAAGCTGTTCAGCGGTGGCGAGAATTTTCTCTCGTGTGTTCGTTGTGTTTTTGTTCATAGGACAATAGTAGAACGATCGTTCTACCTAATCAAGCACTCATTAATAAATCTTTTGATCTACAGGTGTGATCATCAATAAATGCGTTTTAAATCAATAGTTATACTGCTAACAGCGAGGCTTCGTATGATGATGCTGCTATAGCGGAGAGGCTGGATAAAAAATCTTGTGAAAAGAAAATAAGAAGAAATGTCGTGATGAAATAAGGTCATCAACGCTGAGGCATACCCGGCACATAAGGGCTGTCTGAGAACGCCAGACTCTCTCTAACCGCCCGCTCCATCTGCCGTCTGTCGAGAATAATACAGGTACGCTCACCGGGTACGGTTAACTTGAACTCGTCATGTAGCGGCAATGGAGAGATCAAATACCATCGCCCTTTGAATAAAAGCCAGTTCACTTTAAACCTCAAATCATAAGCGCTGAGCGTAACCTGCCAGACGTTTTATCGGTATCCTGCTGCGAGACGAGCTTTGAGCCCGTCCCATTGGGGGAGCGGTCAGCGTCGCTACGCATTCTTCCTGTTTCTGAAGGCCGCCACTTTCATGCGATTGCCACACGTCGCCATGCTGCACCAGCGGCGGCGATGCGATTTACTCAAATCGTGGAAAAGCAAAATACAGTTATGCGCTTCACACTGGCGCACGAATTCAAATTTGTCGCCAGTGACCAGTTTCACCAGAGCATCGGCAACGGGCCAGAGAAGGCTTGCGGGACTATGACTGGCAGCATGAGAATCGACGTGATAGCGCTGAACATCCTCATCCCATTGCAGTCTCGTCAGAGGATGCCCTTTCTCAAGGATCCGGTTAATGACATCCAAATCTACCGCAACAGAGTTCATCGCTGCGTGCACGACAGCCCTTGAGGCATCACGGAGCTGGCGAGCTTCCGTTAATAATCCAGCGGGTGCCTGAGTGCCTTCTGAGACAAGGCCCGTCACGATCAGCCACTCTATGACGCTGTGATCGTTTTCAAAACAATCATGTCGATCATTCCCAGTCCCATATTCGCTGTTGATGAAATCCAGTGCGAGGTTATCGGCCAAAAAAAGAGGCGGGGAAGAAAGTTGTTTGGAATCCATAGTAATCCGTAACTCATAAAATAATTTTGACAGGTTACCAAATTTACTTGTAACCTTCAATCTCACACTTTAATGGTTACAAGAGGTTTGTCATGGCATCTTCCACCAACGGGCTTTCTGCTGCAGATAACGCATTAGCCTCACCCGATCTCACTATTCGTTACCGATACAAACAGGCAGGCAACGTTAAGGTTTTCTACCGTGAGGCAGGCGATCCGGCATCGCCTACCCTCCTGATGCTTCATGGCTTCGCGGGTTCATCATTTATGTTTCGCGACCTCATTACCCAACTGGCCGATCGTTATCATCTAATTGCGCCCGATTTACCGGCCTTTGGTTTTACCGAAGCTCCGGAGCGAGGTGAATATGCTTATACCTTTGACCAGCTTGCTGAGACAATTGACCAGTTCACCCAAGAACTTGATCTCACTACCTATGCTCTGATGGTTCATGACTACGGCGCACCTGTCGGCTGGCGGCTGGCGTTAGCACATCCAGAGCGTGTGACCGCCATCATTTCCCAGAATGGCAACGCTTATGAAGAGGGACTGGGAGAAGCCTGGGCGCCCATTCAGACATACTGGCGCGATCCCACACCAGAGAACCGACGCGCCTTGAGTGAATTTCCGACGCCGGCATCAATAAAATGGCAGTATCTGGAAGGCGTTCCCGACCACAGTCTTGTTTCACCTGATGGCTATTCGCTAGAAGGGATGCAGGTATTGCGCCCTGGCAATGCAGAAATCCAGCTCGACCTGCTGCTGGACTACGCCTCAAATGTCATGATGTATCCTCAATTCCAGCGCTATTTTCGTGAGAATCAGCCCCCGCTATTAGCCGTCTGGGGAAAACATGATCCCTTTTTCATGGCGGCGGGCGCTGAAGCCTGGAAACGCGATATTCCTGATGCCGTCATTAACTTCTACGATACCGGCCACTTCGCTCTCGAAACTCATGCAAAAGAGATAGGTATTGATGTCCGCGACTTTCTGGACCGGCATATCCGCCGGCCAGATTAACTCTCTTCGTGGAAAAACGGCCTCAGGTACCGGACGGCGAAGGGAGTCGCCGAAAAAACAGAAATACGCGTGGAAGCCATCATGGCCTTCGATGAAGGCATGAATTTATCTGCTGAATAAAAAATATGAAATCCAGCCAGCGCGATTAGCGATTAAAACGTTGGCTAACGTTATTCTCTGAAGGAAATATACTCATGTCAGTAACTTCCGGTGTGCAACATATTGGTTTATCAGTATCAAATCTTGAAGAAAGCGCTGAGTTCTTTATCAAAGTATTAGGTTGGGAAGAAATTAAACGACGCGAAGATTATCCGGCCATCTTTGTGAAAGACGATGCACTGACGATCACCCTCTGGAAAACGCAAACAGAAGAGCCAGTAAAATTTGATCGTAAATTGAATATCGGACTCCATCACTTAGCTTTGCGAGTTAAAAGTAAAGAGGCGCTGTTTCAGCTTGTTGATGTATTAAAGGCGAATAAGATTGAAATCGAATTCGAGCCAACCCTTATCAGAGAAGGACCGTCGATGCATATGATGTGCTATGAGCCGAGTGGGATAAGAATTGAATTTTATTACCCTGGATAAGGGGTTTCTGAGACTCGCCATCAGACGCTTTTCAGTGCCACAGTCCAGCCGTTAGAATAGATTACGGCAAAAAATCGCGCGGCGTAGAATTCAGAATAGTGCGAAAAGCCGCAGTAAATGCGGCCGGGCATGAAAAGCCAAGCTGGTTAACTTAATTGGGACAGCTGACTGGGTGAGTGACTCAACATGAAGATATCACAGTTAATTCAGGAGCATCTCCCAATGCGAGTTAACTTTATCGTACATGAACATTTTGAAGCCCCGGGCGCCTATGAAACATGGGCCAGAGAACGCGATCATGAAGTCACATTCTCTCGTGTTTATACCGGTGAAAAACGTCCAACTGATGCTGAAGGCATCGACTTATTAATCATTATGGGAGGGCCGCAGGACCCTTCATTCACCGTTGAAAAATGTCCTCATTTTGATTCCAAAGGAGAACAAGCGTTAATCGCCTCAGCAGTGAATGCGGGTAAAGCTGTCATCGGTGTTTGCTTAGGCGCTCAGTTAATTGGCGAAGCGCTCGGTGCGCCGTTTGCCCATAGCCCGGAGAAGGAAATAGGTAAGTTCCCGATTATCCTGACAGAAGCAGTCGCAAAAAATGAGATGTTCTCGCATTTTGGGCCGAGTCTTGAGGTTGGTCACTGGCATAACGACATGCCTGGCCTAACTCCTGATGCAGAGATTATCGCTTACAGCACAGGATGCCCACGTCAGATCGTGGCTTACTCAGAGCTGGTGTATGGATTTCAGTGCCATATGGAGTTCACATTAGCTGAAGTTGAGCTATTGATTCCCCATTCTGAGAACGATCTGAGGCGGGCCGCAGAATATCGGTTCGTCGATACGGCAGAAATACTTCGTACACACGATTACCGTGAAATGAACAAGGCTCTGTTCACTTTTCTCGACAAACTTGTCGCGCGCTATCAGCAAAAGTATCAAACACAGCCATGAGGAGATCTCGCGAGTTTATCTACTCTGCCATCATTTCCAACTTCCGCTCCTGGCACCCGCGCGAAGCAGGATGGCATCAGCCTGTTGGCCGTGGCCGCATCGACTGTCGGATAAGAAACCCCGCACTCGCCGAAGTGGGTCACGTTTCATAAGCTGATTTATTTCGTCAGATAAAGTGAACGCGCATAGGCTTGTTCCTGACTACTGATAAAGCTCTTAACGTTATTATCCGTAAAAGACTTAATGTTGGTGCCTTTCGGCATAGGTACCTCTTGTTTCTCCAGCGTTAAAGTAAACATTGGCTGGATTTGGAGAGGCAAAAAAAAACGGGAACCCTCAGGCTCCCGTTCTTGTATAACCCAAAGAGTGGATTACATGTTCGCGATAATCGCGTCGCCAAACTCTGAACATTTCAGCAGTTTAGCGTCGTCCATCAGACGTTCAAAATCGTAAGTCACGGTTTTGGCGTTAATCGCGCCTTCCATGCCTTTCACGATCAGGTCTGCGGCTTCGAACCACTCCATATGACGGAGCATCATTTCAGCAGACAGGATGATTGAACCTGGGTTCACTTTATCCTGACCTGCGTACTTAGGTGCCGTACCGTGGGTAGCTTCGAACAGTGCGCATTCGTCACCGATGTTTGCACCAGGCGCGATACCGATACCGCCAACCTGTGCCGCCAGGGCGTCGGAGATGTAGTCGCCGTTCAGGTTCATACACGCGATCACGTCGTATTCAGCTGGACGCAACAGGATCTGCTGCAGGAACGCATCGGCGATAACATCTTTAATGATGATCTCTTTGCCGGTGTTCGGGTTCTTGATTTTCTGCCACGGACCGCCGTCGATCAGTTCGCCACCGAATTCTTCAGTCGCCAACTGGTAGCCCCAGTCTTTGAATGCGCCTTCGGTGAACTTCATGATGTTGCCTTTGTGAACAATAGTCACAGAGTCACGATCGTTGGTGATAGCGTATTCGATGGCTGCGCGCACCAGACGTTTAGTACCGTCTTCTGAGCACGGCTTGATGCCGATACCGCAATGCTCAGGGAAGCGAATTTTCTTCACGCCCATCTCTTCGCGCAGGAATTTAATCACTTTTTCTGCGTCAGCAGAGTCCGCTTTCCATTCGATACCTGCGTAGATGTCTTCTGAGTTTTCACGGAAGATAACCATGTCGGTCAGTTCCGGGCGTTTTACCGGGCTTGGTGTACCCTGGTAGTAACGCACTGGACGCAGACACACATACAGATCAAGTTCCTGACGCAGAGCAACGTTCAGGGAACGGATACCGCCGCCGACCGGGGTGGTCAGTGGGCCTTTAATTGCCACGCGGTATTCGCGAATCAGGTCCAGCGTTTCTGCTGGCAGCCAAACGTCCTGGCCGTAAACTTGGGTCGATTTTTCACCGGTGTAAATTTCCATCCAGGAAATTTTACGCTCGCCTTTGTAGGCTTTCTCAACAG
>Ga0308165_1001966_pt1 | contig 26630 bp, 20 predicted proteins | sample PhyWR2_FD_201032 | JGI IMG/M metagenome (GOLD analysis project Ga0308165, IMG submission 201032) | Phyllosphere microbial communities from UC Gill Tract Community Farm, Albany, California, United States - DLSLW.R2 | ecosystem: Host-associated > Plants > Phyllosphere > Unclassified | place: USA... | reverse complement strand
TCGCGGCCTTCTTGCTTCGCCACCACCCACGGTGCCTGCTCATCGACATAGCGGTTTGCCAGATCGGCCAGGGCCATGATTTCGCGTACGGCTTTGCCGAACTCACGCGCTTCCCACGCTTCGCCGATGGTCGCCGCTGCGTCGGTGAAGGTTTTATACAGCGCCGGATCGGCCAGTTCAGCCGCCATCACGCCGTCAAAACGCTTGCCGATAAAGCCAGCGTTACGGGACGCCAGGTTGACTACTTTATTCACGATGTCTGCGTTCACGCGCTGGACGAAGTCTTCCAGATTCAGGTCGATATCATCAATGCGAGACGAGAGCTTCGCGGTGTAGTAATAGCGCAGACTGTCGGCGTCAAAGTGGTTCAGCCAGGTGCTGGCTTTAATGAACGTACCGCGAGATTTGGACATCTTCGCGCCATTCACAGTGACATAACCGTGGACGAACAGATTTGTCGGTTTACGGAAACCGCTGCCTTCCAGCATGGCAGGCCAGAACAGGCTGTGGAAATAAACGATGTCTTTGCCGATGAAGTGATACAGCTCGGCATCGGAATCTTTCTTCCAGTATTCCTCAAAGCTCGTGGTATCGCCGCGCTTGTCGCACAGGTTCTTGAACGAGCCCATGTAGCCAATTGGCGCATCGAGCCAGACGTAGAAATATTTGCCCGGCGCGTCGGGAATTTCAAAGCCGAAGTAGGGCGCATCGCGGGAAATATCCCACTGCTGCAGACCGGATTCGAACCACTCCTGCATTTTGTTCGCCACCTGTTCCTGTAGCGCGCCGCTGCGGGTCCACGCCTGCAGCATTTCGCTAAACGACGGCAGGTCAAAGAAGAAGTGTTCAGAGTCACGCATCACTGGCGTGGCGCCAGACACCACGGATTTTGGCTCGATAAGCTCGGTTGGGCTGTAAGTTGCGCCGCACACTTCGCAGTTATCGCCGTATTGATCCGGAGATTTACATTTCGGGCAGGTGCCTTTCACAAAACGATCCGGCAGGAACATGCCTTTTTCTGGATCGAACAGCTGAGAGATGGTGCGGTTTTTAATAAAACCGTTCTCTTTCAGACGGGTGTAGATAAGCTCCGACAGTTCGCGGTTCTCGTCGCTGTGCGTGGAGTGATAGTTGTCGTAGCTGATGTCAAAGCCAGCAAAATCGGTCTGATGCTCCTGACTCATTTCGGTAATCATCTGCTCTGGAGAAATGCCCAGTTGCTGTGCTTTCAGCATGATTGGCGTGCCGTGGGCATCGTCTGCGCAGATGAAGTTTACCTGGTGGCCGCGCATTCGCTGGTAACGGACCCAGACATCAGCCTGGATATGCTCCAGCATGTGGCCGAGGTGGATTGAACCGTTTGCGTACGGCAGTGCGCACGTTACCAGAATTTTTTTCGCGACTTGAGTCATAGTGGGCATTACTTCTTTTAACTGTAAAAAGGGCTTTTGATGTTACCCGAAAGGCCATAACTACGCCAAGAATTAAGGGCATCAATCCATAAATGAATAATTGTGACCACTGGGGTAAACTTAACGGTGACGAGCACTTTTTCAGAACAACAACAAAGGAGTCGGGATGAGTCCTCAATCCCAGGCCAAATCACCGGAAGCCTTACGAGCAATGGTCGCCGGGACGCTGGCAAATTTTCAGCATCCAACACTGAAACACAATCTTACGACGCTGAAAGCGTTGCACCATGTGGCATGGCTGGATGACACTCTGCATATCGAAGTGCAGATGCCGTTTATCTGGACGAATGCTTTCGAGGCGCTCAAAGAGCAGTGCAGTTCAGATCTGCTGCGCATCACTGGCGCGAAAGCGATTGACTGGAAATTGACGCACAATATCGCCACGCTAAAACGCGTAAAAAACCAGGCGGGCGTGAATGGTGTTAAGAACATTATCGCCATCAGCTCGGGTAAAGGCGGAGTAGGGAAATCCTCTACCGCAGTCAATCTGGCGCTGGCGCTGGCGGCTGAAGGGGCAAAAGTCGGGATTCTTGATGCCGATATTTACGGCCCCTCTATCCCAAATATGTTAGGTGCAGAGAATCAACGCCCAACCTCACCGGATGGCACCCATATGGCGCCTATCGTTGCTCACGGGCTGGCAACCAATTCCATTGGTTATCTCGTCACCGATGATAACGCGATGGTGTGGCGTGGCCCGATGGCCAGTAAAGCGCTGTTGCAAATGCTGCAGGAAACCCTGTGGCCGGATCTTGATTATCTGGTCCTGGACATGCCGCCGGGCACCGGCGACATTCAGCTGACGCTGGCGCAAAATATTCCTGTCACGGGAGCGGTTGTTGTCACCACGCCGCAGGATATTGCGCTGATCGACGCCAAAAAAGGCATCGTCATGTTTGAGAAGGTTGAAGTGCCGGTGCTGGGTGTTGTCGAAAATATGAGTGTGCATATTTGCAGCAACTGCGGGCATCACGAAGCGATCTTTGGTACTGGTGGCGCTGAGAAACTGGCCGAGCAGTATCACACACAGCTTCTCGGACAAATGCCGCTGCATATCACGCTGCGTGAAGATCTTGATAAGGGCAAGCCAACGGTTGTTAGCCGTCCTGAAAGCGAGTTTGCCGAGATGTATCGCCAGCTGGCAGGGCGCGTCGCAGCCCAGCTTTACTGGCAGGGTGAAGTCATTCCGAGTGAGATCGCCTTCCGCGCGGTTTAAATACGCATCTTACAGGCTGCCTGTCAGGGTAGCCTGTAATGCATCAGATAATATTCTCCGTCCGGAGAATCTCCCCTCGCTTCGATATGCCAACCGTGTCGTTGATAAAACCTCACAGCGCGCTCATTTTTGACCAGACACTTCAGAGCACCCGTGCTGGTGAAGCTTTTCTGAACGTGTGTTAACAACGCGCTTCCTACGCCTGCGTGCAGCCGTTGCGGATCGACAAACAGATTGTGCAGAAAATTATCGTTAGTCCATACCGAGGCAAATCCAACCCGATGACCGTCATGGATGGCGACCCAGATTTGCTCATCACGCGTAGCCGCATCGAAATCTTCGAGTTGCCACAGATCGCTATTAAGCCAAGGCCAGGCCACCCGGCGAGAATGCAAAAAGAGCGTCCGCAGGAAAGAGCGATCGCTTTCCTGCCAGGGTCTAACGATGATCGAATCAGCGGTGATAGAAAATATCCCCGTTGTACGCTTTGTAAATTTTACCGTCAGTATCGCCAATCAGGACGTAATTTTCGCCCATGTAAGTCCAGTGTGTCCCTGCGTCCGGCGCGGGAAGATTACGCAGTTGATATTGTTTGATGGTGTACTCAGGCGTTTGGTACTGCGCCGGAGCGGTGTCACCAATTTTAAATTTTGTAAAGTCGGCGATGAATTCTTGTTCTTCATAGGCTTGAATGCCTGATGGTGAAGCCGTTTGTGGGGCAGAATAAGCCGCACTGGTCAGTGACATCAAGACACCCAAAAGCAGCATTTTACGCTTAGTCATTTTCTCTCCGCTTAGACTTTTACTGTTACCTCAACCCACTGTCTCATGCAGTGTGGTCAACAGGCCATTTTAAATGGCATGGCTGTGCTTGTTCGATAAAAAATGTAACAAATTTGGGCAGGTTTGCACATGGATTGATTCAATTCTCACGGGAATGCATTGGTGTGAATTGAATCATAGAAATTATGATTCGTGAGAAGTATTTGAGTAATGGATAAAGTATAAAACTGGACACTACAGTGAATGAATTTATTAACACGACGTTCTAGTATTTAAAATTCATGCGAATACCCTGCATGACTTTATAGCTGACAGTATTTTGGCTTGCAATGGATTGCTAAAACATTCGCTGGTTTGTTTTTTGTCCATTACCTGATAAGGGTTTAATTTAAGTTTTTGATAAACTTTAAATTAAGTGTATCACTTGCTTGTCATTTATAAGCAAGCCCTAATAATTTCTTAGAAAGTAAGACCTCGCTATTTACATGAAAAATAAAATATCGCTGCCAATTTTAACACTGATAATAAGCCATTTGACCGGGTGCGCTGCTTTACCTGGGCAACAACTTGACTTATCAGGAAAAAATATCATTCCTGCAACGGATGCAAATTTTAATATTAATGAGAAAGTTGATGTGTATACCGTTACACCTTCTCTCATCGATATGTTACGTCCAACGACGTTGAAATCTCAGTCAAATCCTAGTCTGGATGAGCGATTAAAGAAGTGGGAATACCATGTTGACGTTGGTGACATCCTCACGATCACCGTCTGGGATCACCCGGAACTCACCACACCTGCGGGGCAATATCGCAGTGCGAGCGACACCGGTAACTGGGTCGCATCAGACGGGACTCTTTTCTACCCTTATATCGGTAAATTACATGTTGCCGGCAAAACGGTGTCGCAAATCCGCGAAGAGATCGCTGCTCGCCTGGATTCAGTGATCGAAAGTCCGCAAGTTGACGTTAGCGTCGCGTCCTTCCGCTCTCAAAAAGCGTATGTGACAGGTGAGGTCGTTAAATCCGGGCAACAACCTATCACCAATATTCCCCTGACTGTGATGGATGCAGTGAATGCAGCGGGGGGATTGTCTCCTGATGCTGACTGGCGTGACGTAGTGCTCACGCATAACGGGCAGGACAGTCATATTTCGCTTTATGCGCTCATGCAACATGGCGATCTCACGCAAAATAAATTGCTTTATCCGGGCGACATTTTGTTTGTTCCACGCAACGATGCGCTGAAAGTTTTCGTGATGGGAGAAGTTGTCAAACAGAGCACATTCAAAATGGATCGCAGCGGAATGACGCTCGCGGAGGCGTTAGGAAATGCCGGTGGGCTCAATCAGGATATGGCTGATGCAACGGGAATTTTTGTTATCCGCTCGGAAGCCAAAACCGCGAAATCCGGAAAAATTGCCAGCATTTACCAACTCAATGCTAAAGATGCCTCGGCTTTGGTATTGGGAACGGAATTCCAGCTACAGCCTTACGATATTGTGTACGTGACGACTGCGCCATTATCACAGTGGAATAGGGTCATTTCCCAACTCGTTCCGACAATCAGTGGCGTACATGATCTGACTGAAACCGTTCGCTATATCAGAACGTGGCCGCAGTAATGATTAACTCCATTTTAGTGGTTTGCACCGGAAATATATGCCGCTCACCAATAGGTGAGCGGTTGTTACGCCAGCAAATGCCTGGTTTAACCGTGGCGTCTGCTGGCGTGAGTGGCCTGGTCGGTCACTCGGCGGACGCACGAGCCCAGGAGGTGGCCGCGTTACACGGTATTTCGCTTGAAGGTCATGTTGCGCAAAAACTTAGCCTGGAGTTGATGCGCGCTTACGATCTTATTTTGGCAATGGAACCTGAACATCTGAACCATATTTCATCTATTGCACCTGAAATCAGAGGCCGATCGCTCCTCTTTGGGCAATGGCTGCAACCTCGGGAGATTCCCGATCCGTTTCGTAAAAGTCATGAAGCGTATGAATACGTATTTGATCTGCTTGGCAAGGCGAGTCAGGAATGGACTCAACGACTGAGTCACTAAAGGAATTAAGCATTAATGTCTTCACATACTACAAACGGTTATGTCGCAGCGACTGAAAATCAGGAGGTTGATCTCATTCGTTTGCTGGGCGTCATGATCGACCATCGCCTGCTTATTTTGTGCATTACCTTCCTGTTTACTGCTATCGCAGGGCTGTATGCGTGTGTGGCGACGCCGATTTACAAGGCAGACGCCATGGTGCAAATCGAAGGGAAACAGGATAACAGCCTGCTTAAAAATCTTGGTGAATTGAACCCAGAACTTTCTCCCGATGCGTTACCTGAAATTCAGTTGCTTAAATCACGCATGATCCTTGGTAAAACGGTGGACGATCTTCATCTGAACTATGACGTAAAAAATTATTATTTCCCTGTGTTTGGGCGTATCTGGGGGCGGATTCTGGGACGCAAACCTGCCACGTTGAGTCTCATCAACTTACATATACCCGCTGTGAAGGGTAAGGCTCAGCCGCTGACACTGACGATACTGGATTCAAAGAACTATCGTATTGAAGGTGATGATTTTCAGGGTGAAGGCGTTGTAGGTGAATTTTTCGAAAAGAATGGAGTGTCTCTCTGGGTAAACTTGATGGTTGGGCCATCTGGAACGCGGTTTATTCTGAATGAACAATCGAAGCTGGAATCCATTAATGCACTTAACAAACGGTTTACTGTCGTCGAAACGGCCAAGCAAAGTGGTGTGCTTAATCTGTCGCTAACGGGCCCGGATCCCGACTTGATTGCCCATACGTTGGATAGCATCACAGAAAACTATTTACGCCAAAACATTGATCGTCAGGCCGCTCAGGATGCGAAAAGTCTGGCATTTTTACAGCGAGAATTGCCGCAAATCAGGGCGGATCTGGATTTGGCCGAGGAGCGGCTCAATAGCTATCGTAAACAACGCGATTCTGTTGACTTAACGCTGGAAGCAAAGTCCGTCCTGGAGCAGATTGTTAACGCGGATAACCAGTTGAATGAACTCACGTTTCGTGAAGCGGAGATTTCTCAGCTTTTTAAAAAGGATCACCCGACTTATCGGGCGTTGAATGAAAAGCGGCAAACACTTGAAAACGAAAAAGCGCGCCTGAATAAACGCGTGACCGCGATGCCTTCAACGCAACAGGAAATACTGCGCTTGAGTAGGGATGTTGATTCCGGTCGCGCGGTTTACCAGCAGCTCCTGACGCGCCAGCAGGAGCTCAGTATTTCTCGCTCAAGCGCAATTGGTAACGTCCGGATTATTGACTCTGCGGTCACACAGCCTGAACCGATTAAACCTCAGAAACCATTAATCGTGGTAATAGGAGGCCTGTTGGGCTTCGTCCTTTCTGTGGGCATCGTCCTGCTGCGTATGGCAATGAAACGGGGTATCGAAACGCCTGAGCAACTCGAAATGCAGGGAATAACAGTTCTTGCAACGTTGCCGCGTTCCGAATGGCTGTGGAAAAAGACGCGTTTGCGGAGTAAGCGATTCATCAGCGAACGCTGGAATCACAGAACACGAAATGTTCCTTTCCTGCCCGTGGACAGGCCGGTCGATGTCTTTGTTGAGGCTATTCGTGGCCTGCGTACCAGCCTGCATTTTACCATGATGGGGACCCATAATCGCGTCATCATGCTGACGGGCCCTACGCAGGACTGCGGTAAGACGCTGGTGGCTACGTCACTTGCTGCCATCGTTGCGCAAGCTGGACAGAAAGTGCTGTTTATCGATGCAGATATGCGCAAAGGTTATGTCCATCAGATCTTTTCGCTCACCAACCGTTGCGGTCTGGCTGAGGTGTTAATGGGAAAAGGGGGATATCAGGACGCCATACAGCACTACACGCCCGGTGGCGTTGATGTGCTGACCTGCGGCCAGGCGCCGACTAATCCTTCGGAGTTGCTCATCGGGGATGGTTTCCAGCAGCTACTAAAATGGGCCAACGAGCATTATGAGATGGTTATCGTTGATACTCCTCCAATACTTGCTGTTACGGATGCGTCATTAGTCGGAAGAAGAGCAGGCACGACATTGCTGGTGGCGAGATTTGGTATGACTAGCGTAAAAGAGATGCAGGCATGCGTTAAACGCCTTCATTTGGCTGGCGTTTCTATCGATGGTGCCATTCTCAATGATGTTGTTAAATCCGCTGCCATCTATTACACCGCGGGTTATAGCCCGTATGAGTACCGTCAGGCGGCCGAAAAGTAAAACGATGATGTGCACTCAGCGCAGCGAACGGGAATTCTCCGTGTCGGCATGAGTGTAAAGGGCGCTTTCGATTGACTAAAATTGTTCCCCTCTCCATGAGAAGAGGGGAACAAGTAGGATTATCTTGCCAGGATTTCTTGCGCGGTGCGTTCTACCAGTGAAAGCAGCACGATAACATCATCCATCGTTACCGTTGGATTCAGCAGCGTCAGCTTCAGGCAGGTCACACCGTTGTGCTCGGTTACACCGACGTTCGCGCGACCAGAATCGAGTAGCGCGTCACCAATTTTCTGATTCAACAATGCAATAGCCGCATCATTCAGATCATGCTCAGGACGGAAGCGGAACAGCACGCTTGCCAGCTGCGGCTGCATGACCAGTTCCAGTGCATTATGGTTCTGCACATACACAGCCACTTCCTGCGCCAGCGTGACGCCATGATCGATAATCGCGGCATACTGCTCCTGACCTAACGCTTCCAGGCTCATCCAGAGCTTCAGCGCATCAAAGCGACGCGTGGTCTGTAATGATTTGGACACCAGGTTCGGTACGCCTTGCTCTTCGTCGAACTCAGAGTTCAGGTATGCCGCCTGGTAACGCATCAGCTCGTAATGACGCGCTTCTTTCAGCAGAAACGCGCCGCAGCTGATGGTCTGGAAGAACTGCTTGTGGAAGTCCAGAGTGATCGAGTCCACCAGCTCAATGCCGTCCAGATAGTCACGATATTTCTCTGACATCAGCAGCGCGCCGCCCCATGCCGCATCGACATGCACCCAAATCTGCTGTTCTGCAGCCATCTCAGCAATCGCGCGCAGCGGATCAATTGCACCCGCATCGGTAGTGCCCGCAGTTGCCACGATTGCCAGAATCTGCTCGCCGTTAGCATTGCAGTGCGCAATTTTAGCGGCCAGATCGTTCAGGTCCATACGTGAACAATCGTCGGTTTTCACCTGGATGACAGACTGATAGCCAAGACCCAGCAGTGCCATATTCTTCTGCACAGAGAAGTGTGCGTTTTCAGAACATAGCACGCGGATTTTGCGCAGATCGCCAACCAAACCGTCCTGCTGGATCGAATGACCTTTAGCCGCGAAGAAAGCATCGCGCGCCAGCATCAGCCCCATCAGATTGCTCTGGGTCCCGCCGCTGGTGAACACGCCTGCATCACCGGATTGATAGCCAACGCGGGTGCGCAGCCAGTCGATCAGCTTCATTTCAATAATGGTGGCTGAAGGACTCTGATCCCAGGAATCCATGCTCTGGTTAGTGGCGTTGATCAGCACTTCCGCCGCCTGGCTGACCACCAGACTTGGGCAATGCAGATGCGCTACACACTGCGGATGGTGCACAGACAGACTGTCTTTCAGGAAATACTCAACGGCACGCGCAATAGCCGCTTCGTTGCCGAGGCCTTTCTGCCCGAAATTCAGGGAAATGTTGTCGCGCAGTTCGGCAACGCTTTTCCCCTGATACATTTCAGACTGTTGTAGCCACTGCATAACCGCCTGAGAGCTCTGCTCGATAGCCTGCTGATAGGCCTCGATGCTCTGCGCCGATGACGACAGAATTGGGTTTGAATCAGACATCGTGTTCAATAACTCCGTTTACGCGGGGCGAACGCCCGCAGCAAGCAGGGCCTGCTCAAATTTATCCAGGAAGACCTTCAGCTCTTGCTCGCTGATCAGCAGGGACGGCAACAGACGCAGCACGACGCCATCACGGCCACCACGTTCCAGAATCAAACCGGCTTCGAAGCATTTTTTCTGAATCAGCGCGGACAACTCGCCATCGCCCGGGAAGCTACCCATATGATCGGGCGCTTCGTTTGGTTTCACGATCTCAATACCGATCATCAAACCCAGACCGCGTACGTGGCCGATCACCGGATAGCGTTTCTGCAGTTCAGCCAGTTGGCCTTTCAGCCACTCGCCCTGTGCAGCCACTTTGTCGGCAATGTTCTGGTCTTTCAGGATTTTCAGCGTCGTCAGGCCGGTCGCCATCGCCAACTGATTACCACGGAAAGTACCAGTGTGATGACCTGGCGCCCAGGCATCAAACTGCTTTTTAATACCGAGAACGGCCAGCGGCAGACCGCCACCGACGGCTTTAGACATAACGATGATATCTGGCTCGATACCGGCGTGTTCAAAGGCGAAGAACTTACCAGTACGTGCAAAGCCTGCCTGAACTTCATCAAGGATCAGCAGAATGCCGTGTTCCTGAGTCACTTTACGGATGCGTTGCAGCCACTCAGCCGGAGCCGGGTTCACGCCGCCTTCACCCTGAACGGCTTCCAGAATCACGGCCGCAGGTTTACGCACGCCGCTTTCAACGTCGTTGATCAGGTTGTCGAAATAGTAAGTCAGCGCTTTCACGCCCGCGTCACCACCAATGCCCAGCGGGCAGCGGTACTGGTGCGGATAAGGCATGAACTGCACTTCTGGCATCATGTTATCGACCGCTTCTTTCGGTGACAGGTTACCTGTCACGGACAGCGCGCCGTGGGTCATGCCGTGGTAGCCGCCGGAGAAGCTAATAATGCTGCTGCGGCCGGTCACTTTTTTCGCCAGCTTCAGCGCAGCTTCAACGGCGTCAGCGCCGGATGGGCCGGTGAACTGCAGGCAATATTCTTTACCCTGGCCAGGGAGCAGAGAGAGCAGGTATTCAGAAAACTCGTCTTTCAACGGAGTTGTCAGATCCAGTGTATGTAACGGCAAGCCGCTGGTAATGACATTTTGGATGCTTTTCAGCACATCAGGATGGTTATGGCCAAGCGCGAGGGTGCCAGCGCCTGCAAGACAGTCAAGGTATTCTTTATTATCTGCATCGGTAATCCATACGCCGTCTGCTTTAGTAATCGCTAAAGGCAGCTTGCGAGGATAACTCCTGACGTTCGATTCAAACTCGGCCTGACGGGCCAGATAGGTTTCGTTGCTTTTGTGGGCATCTACGGTGTCAATACGGACTTTATCCGTCATCATATCACTCCTACAACCGGGGCTGTCTTATACGCCTCGATTGAATTAATAGTTAGTTAAGGATGGGTCAGGTAAAAAACGCGGCCAATATAGAGCCTTTTGGCGCGTGGCTCAATGGTTAATTTGTTTACTGTTTTGTTACAATGTAAAGGTATTGGGGGAGTGGAGGTAACTCGATGTTTTTGCTATAGTTTGATCGTATCAAAACACAGAAAAAAATCTCACAGATCCACGCACTCAAAAGCCGCGCTGATGAAAGCGAAAAAGGCGGCTTTTTCAGCCGCCCATTCGTTACTTCTGAATGACCTGAAGTAATCCATTGTCTCTGCCCTGCGTCTTATTCCATGACGCATCGGTAATTCCGTTTTCGTCCAGGGTAATAGAGAGAACATATCCCGCGCCTTTAATTTCGTAAGCATTGGCATTGAAACGTTTTACTGTGGCTTTTTTGCCATTAATAGTGGCAGTAAAGAAGCCATTACTGACCGTTGCATGAATTCCATTTGCCGAGAATGACGCTTCACGTAATGGATCGGCAACGTGTGCGGCCTGCGCATGTTGATCTACACCATGATGATGATGCTTATTATCATATTGCTGCGCGTATTCATCTGAACGGTTGTACGCATTCTGAAGTGCTGCGGCGCGGCTAACATTTTGATTATCATGCTCAACTTTATAACACGTATCCAGGCTAACACCCGTACTTGTGCAATTGGCAATGCGCTGTGATTCTGTCGTACAACCCGAAAGCGTCGCCGCGCAAACTAAAACCGCTAATATCATTTTCATCATTCATTGATCCTATTATATTTTTATTAAACGACACTGTGAAATAAACTGGTTGTTTCCAGGTTATTTGTAGTGGTCAGGCATTTAAAGTGGTTATTTTCATAATGACGAGACAATGAAATCCCAGTCATTGGCTGATGCAATTTTCTGCCATATTGCTAACCGTATTTATATATATCACGCCGATAAAAATCCCTGTGCTGACCAGGGAAATTGATACGATTGCCGAGGCAATAATAAGTTTTAACATTTTCTACCATATTATTAGAATCCATTAAGTTTATAGCGACTCTTACACAGAAATGAAGTGGTTACCTTGGGAAACTATCCCGTAATTCGCTTCCTTTGCATTTGATTTAGATCACGTAATATACGAATGAATAAGTAATTATGGGTTGATTGATTATTATGCATGATGTTGTTTTAATTGATTTTATTTTGTTTATACTAGTCTGATGAGTAGGGCGTGAATAGGGTTTTATTCATGGATGAAAGATTATTAACCCTAAGAAATCAAGGATATTTAATGTTTACATATATAGGGAATGACACTACCTAAGTACGCCTGAAATAATAAATGTTTACAGCATTTTATAATCGGGAAAGAGCGGTCTAAGACGCTTGCTTAAGATAATCACTTCCTCTACGCTGTCCCGATTACTGATGTTTTAGGTAATTTGACTCGGGGTGCCCTTCTTTGTGAAGGCTGAGAAATACCCGTACCACCTGATCTGGATAATGCCAGCGTAGGGAAGTCAGGTGACTTTTAGGGTTATCGCTTCTTCGCGCAAGGCAGGAGCGAAATATGCAGCCTGACCGACTCGATTTACACGCCTTACATCACTTCCGCACGCGTTCCCCGCTCACACACTGCATGACCAACGATGTGGTGCAAACCTTTACGGCCAACGTTTTGCTGGCACTTGGCGCGTCTCCCGCAATGGTGATTGAAGCCGAAGAGGCTGAGCAATTTGCCGCGATGGCTGATGCTTTACTGATCAACGTCGGAACGCTGACCGCGCCGCGCGCGCAGGCGATGCGTCGGGCAATTGAAAGTGCGGTGGCCGCTGGAAAACCGTGGACGTTGGATCCTGTCGCCGTGGGTGCGCTTGCGTACCGCACCCGTTTTTGCCAGCAAATCCTCACACTCAAACCTGCGGCGATCCGCGGTAATGCCTCGGAAATTCTCGCGCTTGCCGGTATGAGCGCCGGTGGGCGAGGCGTTGACACCACCGATACCGCTTCCAGTGCGTTGCCTGCCGCGATAGCCCTTGCCCGACAGACCAATGCCATTGTCGCGGTGACGGGCGAAGTGGATTACATCACCGATGGGCAACGCACGCAGACCATCACCGGTGGCGATGTGATGATGACGCGCGTCGTGGGGACCGGCTGTGCGCTATCGGCCGTTGTCGCGGCAAGCTGTTCATTGCCAGGTGACCGGCTGGACAATGTCGCCGCGGCATGCGGGTTTATGAAACACGCCGGAAGCGTGGCTATCAAACAAAGCCGTGGACCGGGGAGCTTTGCCAGCGCCTTTATCGACGCCCTCTGGAATCTGGAGGCGCAGGCATGAAGCGTATCAACGCATTAACCATTGCTGGCACCGATCCGAGTGGCGGCGCGGGGATTCAGGCGGATCTGAAAACCTTTTCCGCCCTTGGGGCGTATGGCTGCTCGGTTATTACCGCACTGGTGGCGCAAAATACGCGCGGCGTGCAGTCGGTGTATCGTATCGAACCGGATTTTGTCGGTGCCCAGCTGGACTCTGTGTTCAGCGATGTTCGCATTGATTCCACCAAAATTGGCATGCTGGCAGAGGCAGATATCGTGGAAGCGGTCGCGGAGCGCCTCAAACATTATCGCGTTAAAAACGTGGTACTTGATACGGTGATGCTGGCGAAAAGTGGCGATCCGCTGCTATCTCCTGCTGCTGTCGAAACTCTGCGAAAACATCTTCTGCCACACGTCGCGCTGATCACGCCAAATTTGCCGGAGGCGGCGGCACTGCTGGATGCGCCTCATGCCCGTACCGAGCACGAGATGAAAGAGCAGGGGCGCGCACTTCTGGCGCTTGGCTGCGAGGCAGTGCTGATGAAAGGCGGCCATCTTGACGATCCTGAGAGCCCGGACTGGCTCTTCACGCGTGAGGGTATCCAGCGATTCACCGCGCCACGCGTCATGACCAAAAACACCCATGGCACCGGCTGTACGCTATCGGCAGCGCTGGCTGCACTCCGCCCACGTCATGATAGTTGGGAGGATACGGTGAAGGAGGCCAAAATTTGGCTATCGCGCGCGCTGGAAAAAGCTGACAGTCTCGAAGTCGGTCACGGTATTGGCCCGGTTCACCATTTTCATGCATGGTGGTAATGCCCCGAACGAGTATACTGGATAAGGATTTTCGGCCTGGAAAAGAGAGATGGAACAAGCGCATACCCGGTTAATTGCTCAGCTAAATGAACGTATTGCGGCAGCGGATAATACCCCGTTATACCTCAAGTTCGCCGAGACGGTAAAAAACGCCGTCCGTAGCGGCGCGCTGGAGCATGGCAATATTTTGCCGGGTGAACGCGATTTGAGCCAACTGACCGGTGTGTCACGCATCACCGTGCGTAAAGCGATGCAGGCGCTGGAAGAAGAGGGCGTGGTGACGCGCGCCCGCGGTTACGGGACGCAAATTAACAATATCTTTGAATACTCACTGAAAGAGGCGCGCGGATTTTCTCAGCAGGTTGTGTTACGGGGCAAAAAACCTGACACGCTGTGGGTCAACAAGCGGATCGTGAAATGCCCGGATGACGTGGCGGGGGAATTGTCCATCGCTCCGCAAAGTGACGTTTTTATGCTTAAACGCATTCGCTACGTGGACGAAGATGCGGTCTCCATTGAAGAGTCCTGGGTTCCGGTTGGACTCATTCACGACCCGGATGCGATTGGTATTTCACTGTATGACTATTTCCGTAGCCAAAACGTTTTCCCGCAGCGCACACGTTCTCGCGTGAGCGCCCGGATGCCGGACAGTGAGTTCCAGAAGCATATCAACATGGACGAAAAAATTCCGGTGCTGGTGATCAAGCAGGTTGCGCTTGACCAGCAACACCGGCCCATTGAGTACAGCATCAGCTACTGCCGAAGCGATTTATATGTCTTTGTGTGCGAGGAGTAATGCCTCGCGCGTCGGCGCACAGTCGCCGCCGCGGTGACTGACGACCCACGCCGCCACTGCATTTCCCAGCGCGACAGCATCAGCAAAGCCCCAGCCCGCCGCTAGCCCGGCAAGCGTTCCGCCCGCGTGGCTGTCGCCTGCCCCGATCGTGTCCACCACGGTTGCGGGAAACGCCGCCACATGGCCGGTGTTTTCGCCGTCGTAATACCACGCGCCGTCTTTGTCATAACGCACAATCAGCGGGCAGCCATAGCGCTTCTGCCAGGCTTTGCCCAGTGACGCGTCATCAGCGCCAATGCACGCGGCGGCGATATGCGCTTCCTGACGATTAAGCGAAACAATCGGTTTGCAGGCCATAATCCGCGCCATTAATGCATCCGGAATATCTTCGAAGCGCGGGCCGAAATCGATAAACGGGGTGACGTCGTGCAGTTGCTCCAGCCAGCGGATGAGCAACTCACCACAGGGTGCAGCCAACTGATAGCCGGATAAATAGACCAGGCTTTTTGCGGGCACAACGAGTGTGTCCAGCCAGGGCTGCTGCCACTGATTTTCCACACCGCTGAACGACATAAACGTGCGCTCGCCGTCTGGCTCAACCAGCGCCAGGCACCAGCCGTTATCGCCCGTTTCGGCTTCCACCGCGCTGTGCAGATCCTGCGTTGCCATCGCGTTGCGAATGATATCTGCCCAAACGCCATGCCCCACCGGCAGCGCGTTTTGCGCGTCAATACCCAGACGTTTCAGCGCGATGGCAATATTCAGCGCGCATCCGCCAATATTAACGCCCTGTTGCTTAAGCTCAATATCGCAGCCGCGCCAGGGCAGGGCGTAAGCGTCGGCGATCACGTCGATGACCGCTGCGCCCAGTACCGTCACCGGACGCTGTGCTGTTAGCGACTCAAGACGTCGGGAAAATCCTGTATTCATGTGCCCTCTCTTTGTTCCCGATAGTGCAGCAGTTTTTCGCTGTAATACTCAAAATTGAGCTGATTGACCGCATCCAGTTCAGCTTTAAATTCCGGGTTAATGGCCTGAATACCGTGTATTGCGCCACAAATGGCCGTTGCCATTGCCCCGATGGTGTCCGTATCGCCGCCGAGATTGGCGCACAATATGGCGCAGCGATTGGGATCGGTGCCGGCAAGTTCTACCATCGCAATTGCAGCCGGAACGGATTCGATCGTGCTGGTTCCTGCGCCGATCAGCTGATAAATCCGCTCGCTGGCGGATTCAATGCCGTTGGCTTCACGCACGGTTTTTAGCGCCAGTTCGAGACGTGCCGCCAGCGACGCGCTAAAGGTCGTAACGTTGGACTCTTGCGCGTAGCGCGCAATGCCGGGTAGGGCGTCGACAATGTTCTGCCAGCACTCGCCGTCTATCGCGCGGGAAATCGCCCACGAAATCACTACCGCACCGGCAATCGCCAGATCCGATTTGTGCGTCGGGCTGGATGCAAGCGCAACCTGACCCACAAAATGCTCAAGACGGGTGACCGGGAGCAGGCAGCCCAGCGGTGAGGCGCGCATCGCCGCACCGTTCGTCACGCCGTTATTTTCCAGTTCACTGACGGGCTTCCCGTCGCGAATGGCGTTTAACGCAATTTTAGACGTTGGGCCGAGCACATTTTTGTTGAAGGCATCGAACCGGTTTGCCCACAGCAGGATGTGCTTCCCAATGGTGTCAGCATGAATCTGTCCGTCGCACTCGATGATGGCATCGGCCAGCGCCAGTGCCATGGAAGTATCATCGGTAAACTCCGCGCGACCAAAATAGCAGGCGGCGTTGTTCTCTGCAGGCCCCGGCAAAAAGCGGTCTATCCAGCCGAAGTGCGCTTTGACACGGCTGCGCGGCCACAGCTCCGACGGCATGCCCATTGCGTCTCCCAGCGTCTGCCCATAAAGGGCACCGAGAATACGTTCTACTTTCATTTAACTTCCCCTCGTGTCAGCGCGGTATCGCCATCAACCACCTCAATTGCGGTGATCTCTTTATCCGATTCGCGGAAAAACAGCATAAACAGCACGGCGATAACGGCGATCATGATGCCGCCGAACGCCCACATTCCGGCCCAGTTGAAGGTCAACCCATTCATCGGCTCTTTATAAGCAAACATTTTTTCCATCATTACGCCGCCCAGGCGGTAGCCTAAAAGACTGCCAAAACCCTGACAGCACAGCGTGATCAATCCTTGCGCGGCGGTGCGCATATGCACTGGCGCTTTCTTATCCACGTAGATATAGGCGGTGACGTAATAGAAGTCGTAGCTCACACCGTGCAGCAAAATACCGAGGAACAGCAGGCCGTAGGTGAAGTACTCGTCCGCACCGCCAAAGACGAAAAAGGCGTAACGGATGGCGGCGGTGATAAGACCTAACAACAGAACCTTTTTGATACCAAAGCGCTTGGTAAAAAACGGCAGCGCCAGCATGAAGAAGATCTCGGAGAACTGGCCGAGCGTCATCCAGCCGGTGGCATTTTTCATGCCGACTTCAGTGAGATACCCGTTAGCGAAGATGTAATAAAACGCCAGCGGCATGGCGAACAGGAATGAACAGAAGAAGAACACCAGGAAATTTTTGTCGCGCAGCAGGATCAACGCGTCCAGCCCCAGCATGACTTTAATGTCCATTTTCCCGGTGCTCTTCGGCGGCGTGTTGGGCAGGAACAGCGCGAAGACCCCCAGTACGACAGAGCTCGCCGCCGTCATAAGCAGCGGAATATTGGTATCAGAAATATCGTTACAACCCATCATTTGCGGCAAGAACCCGCAGGCCAGACCCGACGCAATCCAGCCGATTGTGCCCATCACGCGGATGCGCGGGAAGTCGGCTTCCACATCGTCCACGTTGGAGAAGGCGATGCTGTTGGTCAGTGCGATGGTCGGCATGTAGGTCAGTGAATAGGCCAGCAGAAGCGGGAAGAAGCTGCTGAATTCGGTTTGCTGTGCGGCGAAATAAATCAAGGCCGCCCCAACAAACATCAGCAGCGACAATACTTTTTGCGCGGCAAAGAAACGGTCGGTCAGGGAGCCAACAAGAATCGGCGAGAGGATGGCAGCGATGGCGGTACAGGCGTAAGACCAGCCAATTTCGCCAGCGGTAAAGCCGCTTTTGCTCAGCCACAGCCACAGCGGCACAAACCAGGCGCCCCAGATAAACCATTCAACAAACATCATGAATGACAGTTGGACTTTCGTTTTCATTATTTAATCCTGCATGTCAGAGAGGGTACGCCTTTAACATACCATTCAATAATACCTTTTAAATACCTTTGTGGTGAATGTTTGATCAATGTAACAGTTTTGTTGTACACGAAACGCGCCAGCACAGTGTGCTGAAAAAAAGCGCAGGCGGTGGAAATTCTGCTGTGTCGGTACCAGGCTTAGTCTGCCCATGAAATTTGGGTTTGGTTCACTCGCTCCGACATGACGTCGGAACTTACGGGAGCATCACTATGACTGATATTGCGCAGTTGCTTGGCAAAGACGCCGACAGCCTTTTACAGCATCGTTGTATGACTATTCCAGCCGAGCAGCTCTATCTGCCGGGCCATGATTACGTTGACCGCGTCATGATTGATAACAACCGGCCACCGGCAGTGCTGCGGAACATGCAGACGCTTTACAACACCGGGCGGTTGAGCGGAACCGGCTACCTGTCCATTTTGCCCGTTGACCAGGGCGTGGAGCACTCTGCTGGCGCATCATTCGCCGCGAATCCGCTCTATTTTGATCCGAAGAACATTGTTGAGCTGGCGATAGAAGCGGGCTGCAACTGTGTCGCGTCGACCTACGGCGTGCTGGCTTCGGTGTCGCGTCGCTACGCGCACCGCATTCCATTCCTCGTTAAGCTCAACCATAACGAGACGCTGAGTTATCCCACTGAATATGACCAAACGCTGTATGCCAGCGTGGAGCAGGCTTTTAACATGGGTGCGGTGGCGGTCGGGGCGACCATTTACTTTGGTTCTGAGCAGTCGCGTCGGCAGATTGAAGAGATCTCCGCAGCCTTTGAGCGCGCGCACGAGCTGGGTATGGTGACCGTGCTGTGGGCGTATCTGCGTAATAATGCGTTCAAGAAAGACGGCGTGGATTATCACGTCTCTGCGGATCTTACCGGTCAGGCCAACCATCTTGCGGCCACCATCGGCGCAGATATCGTGAAGCAAAAAATGGCTGAAAATAACGGCGGCTACAAAGCGGTGAATTTTGGCTATACGGACGACCGCGTCTACAGCAAATTGACCAGCGATAACCCCATCGATCTGGTGCGCTACCAGCTTGCGAACTGCTATATGGGGCGGGCCGGCTTGATTAACTCCGGCGGTGCGGCAGGCGGTGAAACCGATTTAACCGATGCGGTACGGACAGCGGTTATCAACAAACGCGCTGGTGGGATGGGGCTGATCCTCGGTCGAAAAGCGTTTAAAAAGACGATGGCCGATGGCGTTAAGCTGATAAATGCGGTGCAGGATGTCTATCTGGATAGCAAAGTGACGATTGCGTAACTTTCCCCTCACCCTAACCCTCTCCCGGTGGGAGAGGGAATCGCCCGGCGCACTCTTTTCTCCTTCAATTTTCCTCTCACACAATTCTTCTGCAACGGAGAGAAGTACTGCCCAGTGCTTTCTCCCTCTCCCGTGGGAGAGGGGCGGGGTGAGGGCACCAGACCGCACGGTTAAAATCCGAAACCCAATTTCATTTCAGTCAAACTCGCCGCCCGATCCACTTCACAGTTCTCTGTCCTTTTGTGAAAAGTATCACTCCCTCCCGTGCATATGCACAATAAATGGCCGATGCTTAGCGGAATTTGTCTAAGGCCGTGGATGAATTTTGCGCTTAAAGTTAGTTTCGAAACAGCTTTTCAAATTACGACGTCGCTCTGACCTCTGTTGTGTTAAGGACTGATAATGAAAATTGAATCTGTAAACGTCACCGTCTTCCAGTATCCCACGCGTCGGGTGTCCGACACCGCCGGGCACTCGCATCCTGGACCTGAAAGCATGGCCAAAATGGCGATGCTGACGATTACCGCAGACGATGGCACTAAAGGGTATTCATTTGCACCGCCGGAAGTGGTGCGCCCTTTTGTTGTGAATACCTTCTTTCGTAAAGTGCTGGTTGGCCAGGATGCGTTCAACCGCGAACGCATCTGGCAGGATCTGGCGCACTGGCAGCGCGGTAGCGCGCATCAGCTAACCGAACGCGCCCTGTCGTTTGTGGAGCAAGCGCTGTGGGATCTGATCGGTCGCAAACTGAATATGCCCGTGTGGAAACTGTTGGGCGGGTTCCGCGATAAAGTGCCTGCGTACGGCAGCACCATGTGCGGTGACGATCTGCCGGGCGGCCTCTCGACGCCGGACGAATACGCAAGCTTTGCTGAAAAACTGGTGGCGCGCGGTTATAAAGCCATCAAGCTGCACACCTGGATGCCGCCGGTTTCCTTCGCGCCAAACCCCAAAATGGACGTCAAAGCCTGCGCTGCCGTGCGTGAAGCGGTCGGTCCGGATATCGACCTGATGATCGACGGCTATCACTGGTACAGCCGTACCGAAGCGCTGTACATCGGCAAAGAGCTGGAGAAACTCGACTTTGCCTGGTTCGAAGAACCGATGGAAGAAGAGAGCATGTCCTCTTACGCCTGGCTTGCTGAAAACCTGTCCATCCCAATCATTGGCCCGGAAAGCCTCGGCGGAAAACACCACAGCCGCGCCGACTGGGTTAAGGCGGGGGCGTGCGACATCTTACGCGCAGGCGCAAACGGTGTGGGCGGCATTTCCCCGACGCTCAAAGTGGCGAACCTTGCTGAGTCGTTTGGCATGGATTGCGAAGTCCACGGCAACGGCGCGGCGAGCTTGGCAGTTATCGGCGCCATCAAGAACTGCCGCTGGTACGAACGCGGTCTGCTGCATCCGTTCCTGGATTACGATGAACCCGCCGCCTACCTCAACAGTATCGTCGATCCGATGGATGAAAACGGCATTGTCAGCCTGCCGACTGGCCCAGGACTGGGCGAAGACATTAATTTTGCGTATATCGAAAACAATACCGTCAGCCACGACTGACACATAACGATATCTCACCCTACAAACGGTATACACAGATGAACAAAAACTCCCTCACGAGGGCGTGTTTACTCGCGCTCTCGCTGATGATGGGGAGCGGTGCGGCGTACGCAAAAACGCCGCCCGACCAGCTCATCATCGGTATGAATATGAACAACCTGCTGACGCTCGACCCGGCCGCCATGACCGGGAACGAAGTGGTCGGCATCGTGGTGAATCTCTACGATTCGCTGGTGGAACTCGATCCAAACCAGCTCACCAACGTCCGGCCCGCGCTGGCGAAACGCTGGGATATCGCCCCTGACCGCAAAACCCTGACCTTCCATCTGCGTGATGACGTCAAATTCCATTCCGGCAACCCGCTCACCGCACAGGACGTGGTGTGGTCGATGCGCCGTCTGCTGCACCTGAATCTGGCGCAGGCGTCGGTATGGAAATCCTATGGCTTCAGTAAGAAAAATATTGACCAGCAGATCAGCGCGCCGGACGACTACACGGTCCAGATCGTGTTGCCGAAAGCCAACGATCCCCAACTGGTGATTTACTCTCTCGGCGCGCTGGGCAACCTGGGCGTGCTCGACAGCAAAACGGTGCAAACCCATGAGGTCAATAACGACTGGGGCAACCGCTGGCTGACGACGAACGAAGCCGGGTCAGGGCCGTTTATGCTCGACACCTGGCAGGCGAAGGACGTGCTGCGGATGCAGCGTAATCCGCACTACTGGCGCGAACAGCCGAAGATGAACCGCGTTGTGCTGCGCCATTTCCAGGAATCACAAACCCTGCGCCTGATGATTGAAAAAGGCGATCTGGATATTGCCAATAATATGGCCGTCTCCGACATCAACGCCCTGCGTAAAGACCCAAACCTCACGGTTGAAGCCGTGCAAAAAGGAACGGTGTATTACGTGGCGATGAGCATGAAAGAGGCGCATTTCGCGAATCCTAAAGTGCGTGAAGCGGTGCGTTATCTGATCGATTATCAGGGCATCAATAAGGCGCTGATGCCGGGGTATGGCGTACTGCATCAGCGGCCGATTAAAGCCGGAATGCCGTCGACGCTGCCGGATCCGGGCTACAAGCTGGATATCCCGCGCGCCAAAAAACTGCTGGCGGAAGCGGGTTATCCGGAAGGATTCGACACCACGCTGCGCGTGCTGGCCGATCAGCCGTTTTTGAATATCGCCATCGCGGTGCAGTCGACGCTGATGCAGGCGGGGATCAACGCCAAAATCATCACCGGCACCGGGAACCAGATTTACGGCGCAATGCGCGAGCGTAAATTCGATCTGCTGGTCGGGCGCGGCGGTAGCGGCGTGGAGCCACATCCGCATTCCAGCCTGCGTGCGCTGGTTTACAACCCGGACAACAGCGACGAAGCGCGGCTGACCAACTTCCAGGGCTGGCGCACCAGTTTCTACGATAAACCGCTGAATGAGATGATCGACAAAGCGCTGCTTGAGCGCGATCCGAAACAGCAAATTGCCGATTACCAGCAAATCCAGGTGCGCTACGACGAGCTGATCCCGGCGATGATTCCGCTATCGCAAATGGTCGATTCCGTGGTGGTGCGTAATGAAGTCAAAAACTTCCAGTCGCACCCGTCAGCCACCACGTTCCTGCGCGAAGTGTATAAAACCGGAGGTGACAAATGAGCGTTGCGATCCTCTCTCCCGGCTCGCGTACCCGTCGTTTTTCTAAGCGACTGACACAGGTGCTGATCACGCTGTTTGGCCTGCTGGTGCTGACGTTTTTTATCGGCCGCGTAATGCCGGTCGATCCGGTGCTGGCGATTGTCGGCCCGGATGCCGACCACAGCACCTATCAGCAGGTGTATCAGCAGTTAGGCTTTGATAAGTCGCTGCTGACGCAGTTCGGCATTTATCTGAACAATCTCCTGCATGGCGATCTGGGCAATGCGCTGCTAACTGGTAAACCGGTGACTGACGATATTATGCGCGTCTTCCCGGCCACGCTGGAGCTGGCCACCATGGCGATTATCGTCGGCGCAGGGCTTGGCATTCCGCTGGGCGTGCTGGCGGCAGCCCGTCGCAACAGCCTTTCCGATTACGTGGTCCGTATCATTAGCCTGGCGGGGTATTCCACACCGATCTTCTGGGTCGGGATGATGGGGCTGCTGCTGTTCTACGCCTGGCTCGGTTGGGTGGGCGGGGCCGGACGGCTCGATTTGGGGCTGGACGGTATCGTGCCGCGCCGAACCGGATTAATGACCGTCGATGCCCTGTTGGCGGGCAACAGCGCGGTGTTCTGGAATGCGATTAACCATCTGGTACTGCCTGCGTCCTTGCTCGGGTTTCACTCGCTGGCCTACATCAGCCGTATGACCCGCAGCTTTATGCTGGCGCAGCTGTCGCAGGAGTTCATCATCACGGCGCGCGTGAAAGGCTTAACCGAGCGTCAGGTTATCTGGAATCACGCGTTCCGCAATATTCTGGTACAGCTCCTGACCGTCGTGGCGCTGGCCTACGGCTCATTGCTGGAAGGTGCGGTCCTGATTGAAACCGTCTTCTCCTGGCCGGGCTTTGGCTCGTATCTCACCGGCAGTTTACTGCTCGGCGACATGAACGCGGTGATGGGTTGTGTGCTGCTGGTGGGGCTGATCTTCGTGATGCTCAACCTGCTCTCCGACATGTTGTATCAATTCTTCGACCCGAGGACGAAATCATGACCGTTTCTCTGGATACGCCGCTGGGGGCGCGCAACAGCGAAAGCCGTCAGCGTATCAAACGTACGGCTCTGCGCGCCGCAGGATTTGTAGGCAAAATGGCGCGCAATCCGCTGACCGCGATTGGCGGCGGAATTGTTCTGCTCCTGCTGATTGTCGCGGCGTTTGCCCCGTGGATCGCGCCGTACAATCCGCTGGTTCAGGATCTCAATAATGCGCTGGTCGCGCCGAACGCGCAGCACTGGTTTGGCACCGACGAATTCGGTCGCGATATCTTTAGCCGGTTGGTCTATGGCTCGCGTATCACGCTTTACATCGTGCTGCTGGTGTCGGTCACCGTGGGTCCGCTTGGCCTGTTGCTGGGCGTCACCGCCGGGTATTTCGGTGGCAAAGTCGATGCGGTGCTGATGCGCGTGACCGACATTTTCATCTCGTTTCCAAGCCTCGTGCTGGCGCTGGCGTTTGTCGCCGCGCTGGGTCCAGGGCTTGAGCACGTGGTCATCGCGATTACGATCACTGCATGGCCGCCAATTGCCCGTCTGGCACGTGCCGAAACGCTCTCACTGCGTCAGGCTGATTTTATCTCCGCCGTGCGTTTGCAGGGGGCGTCCGCGCCACGCGTGCTGTGGCGACATATCGTGCCGCTGTGTCTGCCGTCGGTCATTATCCGCATCACCATGAATATGGCCGGGATCATCCTGACCGCTGCCGGGCTGGGCTTCCTTGGGCTTGGCGCACAGCCGCCGGAGCCGGAGTGGGGCGCAATGATTTCCAGCGGGCGCACCTACATGATGGAGTGCTGGTGGGTAGTGACTATTCCGGGGCTGGCGATTTTGATCAACAGCCTGGCGTTTAACTTCTTAGGAGATGGCCTACGTGACATCCTCGATCCTCGCAGCGAATAATGCACCTCTGCTCGACGTGCGCGATCTCCACGTCGATTTTATCAACGGCGGCGCGGTCACCCACGCGGTGCGCGGCGTCTCCTTCCAGCTCGGACGCGAAAAGCTGGCGATTGTCGGCGAATCAGGTTCCGGTAAATCCACGGTGGGGCGCGCGCTATTACGCCTGCACCCGGCGAAAGCCCGTATCAGCGCCACGCGCATGCAGTTTGGCGATGTGGATCTTCAGCGCGTCAGCGAGGCGCAAATGCGCGGCATTCGTGGCAAGCGTATCTCGATGATCATGCAGGACCCGAAATACTCGCTCAATCCGGTGGTTTGCGTCGGCAACCAGATTGCTGAAGCCTGGCTGACGCACCATCCTGGTCGCAAAGCCGAGGCCAAGGCCAAAGTGCTGGAGATGCTCGATGTGGTGCGCATCCGTCAGCCGGAGCGGGTGTATAACCTTTATCCGCATGAAATTTCCGGCGGTCAGGGGCAGCGCATCATGATTGCGATGATGCTCATCACCGACCCGGATCTGGTGATCGCCGACGAACCAACATCCGCGCTGGATGTGTCCGTGCGTTTGCAGGTGCTGGGGTTGCTGGACGATCTGGTGAAATCGCGTGGTCTGGGGCTGATTTTTATCAGCCATGACATCAACCTGGTACGCAGTTTCTGCGACCGTGTGCTGGTGATGTACGCCGGACGGGTGGTGGAATCCATCGCTGCCTGCGATCTGCATAACGCCAAACATCCGTACACGCAGGGCCTGATTAACGCGCTGCCGGAACTTAACCATCGCCGTCCGACGTTACCCGTCATGCAGCGTCAGGCCAGCTGGCTCACCGAGTAAGGAGCAGAGATGATCGAGATTAAACACCTCAACCTCGCGTTTGGCGAAGGTGAGAAGCGTAATCAGGTGCTGGACGACGTGAACATCCACGTCAAGGAAGGGGAGATTTACGGACTGGTGGGCGAATCGGGTTCCGGTAAAACCACGGTGCTGAAATGCCTCGCCGGTCTGTTTACCCACTGGGACGGCGAGCTTGCAATCAACGGCAAACCGCTGGAGAAGCGCATCAGCCAGGAACGCTGCCGTCGCGTGCAGATGGTGTTTCAGGACCCGTACGGCTCGTTGCATCCGCGCCATACCATCGGTGACATTCTGGAGGAACCGCTACAAATTCAGGGCATGAATGACCGGGATCGCCGCATCCACGGTTTGCTGGACAAAGTGGGACTCAACCGTGCGTTTCGCGATCGTTATCCGCACCAGCTTTCGGGCGGCCAACGACAGCGCGTGGCGATTGCCCGGGCGTTGATTCTGGAACCGCAGGTGCTGCTGCTGGATGAGCCGACATCAGCGCTGGATGTCTCCGTGCAGGCCGAGATCCTGAATTTATTGGCGGATTTGCAGCGCGAATCCAATCTCACTTATCTGATGGTGACGCACGATTTGGGGGTGATTGCGCATCTGTGCCAGAAAGTGGCCGTGATGCAGTACGGCAAAATTCTGGAAACCTTGACCGTTGATGAGCTGGTGGCTGGCAATGCCAAAACCGACTATACCCGCATGCTGGTGAATGCCAGCCAGCAGTACAGTCGTGAAATGGCGCGCGAAGTGGCGGTGTATTAAAACGGTGATTCCCTCTCCTCCGCGCGGGAGAGGGGACTTTTCGTGCAGAGCTAAAACATTAGCGTAAAAGCGGGCAATCGGGCGGCAGTCGACAGTTCAGCGCGCGGGGCAACAGCGAAATACGGAAATATTCTCCGCTTAGCGGCTCGCCGTCCAGATTAAACGTCATACCGTGTGGGGCGATAATTTCAAACCACGCGGACTGACCGTCGAGAATATTGGGGCTTTCTTCTGGATTGGTCAGCGTGGTGAACAGCGCCGGCAGCAATCCATCACTGGTAAAAATACGCAGTTGTAGCAAACCGTCATTAATCAATGCATCGGGGCAAAGCTGCTGCCCGCCACCGGCTTGACGCCCGTTACCAATGCCAATCACCAGCGCATCGCCCTGCCAGTGAAAATTCTCACCGTTGATTTCACAGCGGTCGGGCTTCAGCATATCCATCCGCATCAGGCCATGAATCAAATACGACACGCCGCCGAGCGCAGCTTTGAGTTTTTCCGGCGTTTCGCTGGTGATCCGCGTGCCAAAACCGCCTGTCGCCATGTTAATAAAGCAGGTCTTATCATTAACCTGAGCGATATCCACCGCCGCGGCTTTCCCCGCAATCGCCAGCTGGAGCGCTTTATCCAGGCTCTCCGGAATCCCCGCGCTGGTGGCGAAATCATTCGCGGTACCGAGCGGTAAAA
>Ga0308165_1001963_pt1 | contig 26653 bp, 23 predicted proteins | sample PhyWR2_FD_201032 | JGI IMG/M metagenome (GOLD analysis project Ga0308165, IMG submission 201032) | Phyllosphere microbial communities from UC Gill Tract Community Farm, Albany, California, United States - DLSLW.R2 | ecosystem: Host-associated > Plants > Phyllosphere > Unclassified | place: USA... | reverse complement strand
ATTTATTCGGGCACAGTGAAAGTGAGCGGGCAGAAAGACTATAATTTGCCGGTTACAATCCGCGTAGTTGATAAAATTTTGCTTCATCCAAGCGCATGGACATACGACCTCGATTTATGGCAGCACCCGGCCGCAATCGCAAGAGTACATCAAGTAAAATTATGGAGCAACGAACATTTTGCCTTATTGAAACCATACTATGTGATGTTGGCCAATGCCGGGCAAAAAACCATTACAGCCAGCATTGTAAACGAACCCTGGGGGCATCAAACGTACGACGATTACCCGAGCTTAATTAAATGGACGAAGAAAAAGGACGGCACTTGGGCTTACGATTATAGTTTATTTGATAAATACATTGCCTTTGTAATGAGCACTGGCATAAGTAAACGTATTAACTGCTACAGTATGGTGCCCTGGAAAATAGCCTTCACCTATTGGGACGATGCGTTGCAAAAAGAAGCCGTACTTACTGACGCGATAGGAACGCCTGCCTACAATGCCTTTTGGACAACAATGCTAACCGACTTTACCAAACATTTAAAAGCAAAACGGTGGTTCGAAAAAACATACATTGCAATGGACGAACGGCCAATGGCCGCAATGCAGGCGGTGATTCAGCTGTTGAAAGGCGTCGATCCGAAATGGAAAATCGCGTTGGCTGGAGAATATCACCAGGAAATAGAACCAGCTATCGATAATTATTGTATAGCCTCGAAGTGGGAGTTTCCCGAAAATGTATTGCAAAAGCGTAAGGAGCAAGGCAAAACAAGTACATGGTACACGTGTTGTACCGAGCCTTATCCAAATGCGTTTAGTTTTTCGTCGCCTGCCGAACAGGTGTGGATGGGTTGGTATACCGCCAATAAAAATATGGATGGTTATTTGCGCTGGGCGTATAACAGTTGGACAAAAAATCCATTAATTGATACGCGTTTTACTGCTTGGCCAGCTGGCGATACGTACATGATTTATCCCGGGCCATTAACCTCTGTAAGATTTGAAAAGTTGGTAGAGGGGGGGCAGGATTTCGAGAAGATAAAGTATCTGCAATTGCTATATGCAAAAGATAAAAATGTCAAAGCCCTTGCAGAATTAAATCAAGCAATGGAAAGCTTCGAAATAAAATCATTGGCAACGGTTACGGCAAATGAAGTTCTGCAACGCGTAAAACCGCTGTTAAATAAGTAATCTTATTTTAAGAAGCTGGCTCAAAAGTCTACTTTTCCTCCCAAAGGGATGCCTATGGTACAAAGGGATGCCTTTGGCATAGATTTCCCTTCCAAATTAAATCTGATAGCTATCGGATGCGCTTTGCGTTTCATAACCTCTCCTTATCAACGTTTGGGTTAAAAGCAATGTCTTTGCTTTCCCTCTCCTCGAGGAGGACCTGTCCCGACTTTTCGGGAGGGATGTACAGGCAGCGCAAAAACCACCGTCATTAAAAGGGAAAGTTTAAGGCGCCAAATTAAATCCGATAGCTATCGGATCTGAGCTTAGGGTGTGGTTTTGCTTTTGAGACAGCCTCTTTTTGATGGTTAACCAAGCGATTTGTCAAGCTGGTACGCTCAATCGCAAAACAACAATTTAACAATAACGCAATACAACTATCATTATATTTGAAATACATAATCAGATAATATGAAGCCTTATTTCCTTTTAAGCTTACTTTTTTTGTTCTCATTTAACTGTTTTGCTCAAAATAAGCGCCCGAACATCATTTTTATACTTTCAGATGATCACGCTTACCAAGCGATAAGTGCTTACGGCAATAAGCTGGTTGCTACGCCCAATATCGATCGAATTGCCAAGTCCGGCGCCCTGTTTAATAATGCAATTGTGGCAAATTCAATCTGCGGACCGAGCAGGGCCTGCCTATTAACGGGTCAATATAGCCACAAAAATGGTTACAAGGTCAACGATGGCGTTTTAGATACGAACCAACGCTTTTTGCCAGAAGTATTAAGCCAAAGCGGTTATCAAACTGCATGGATCGGCAAATGGCACCTCGGCAGTTTGCCCCGCGGGTTCGATTATTGGAATGTGATGCCAGTTCAGGGGCACTATTTTAATCCCGACTTCATCAATCAAAAGAACGATACAGTATTATTCCATGGCTATGTAAGCGATGTAATCACCCAACTAACCAAACAATTTCTAGACAAAAGAGATGACCGCAAGCCATTTTTCCTTGTTGTTGGCGAAAAGGCAACGCATCGAGAATGGCTACCAGATCTGCAGGATCTCGGCGCTTACGATTCAATTAAGTTTCCGTTGCCAAGCACCTTTTACGATGATTACAAAGGCAGAACTGCTGCAGCAAAACAATTAATGGGGGTGGGAGAGGTGCTGACACTTAAAACGGACTTAAAGGTTAATCAGCCATTTGGAGAGCAAAACAGTAAACTCAAACAACCGGTAAATAAAGCCGTTAAGGGAAAAGAAATCGAAGCCTCCATAGCAAGGTATTATCAACAGGGCGAATATGCCAGGATGGACAGCATACAAAGTGGAGCATATCGTAATTATTATGGAAAGGTTACTAAAGAATTTGAAACACTTAAATTATCTGGTAATGCGCTTAAAGAATGGAAATTTCAACGTTATCTAAGAGATTATTACGCCACAGCGAAATCGCTCGATAGAAATATAGGCGAGATTTTGGATTATTTAGACCGCACTGGACTGGCTGAAAATACGATCGTTATTTATGCTTCCGACCAAGGGTTTTACCTGGGCGAACACGGCTGGTTCGATAAGCGTTTTATGTACGAAGAATCGCTAAAAACTCCGTTTATAATCTCTGTGCCAAACCTTCCAACGCTTCAAGGTAAGAAACTCGATCAGCTCATTTCTAATGTAGATTGGGCACCAACCATTCTTGATTTGGCAGGCATTTCTAAACAAAATTTTATGCAGGGCAACTCCTTTTTGCCCGTGCTGAAAAATCCTCAGATCAAAGATTGGAAAAAAGAAGGAGCATATTATCATTACTACGAATACCCCGGCCCACACCACGTATCTCCTCATTTCGGAATCAGGACGGATGATTATGTATTAATCAGATTTTACAAAGGCGTAGAAGCGTGGGAATTATATGATCTTAAGAAAGACCCTAATGAGTTAAACAACCTGATTGGTAACAAGAAATATGCTGTAATAAGGGATGAACTCAAAATCAAGTTAAAATCACTGATCGTCTCTAATGAGGATACAGAAGCGCTAGAAGTATTTAATAAAAATTTGTAGAAAAAGCATACATGCTTCGAGTGTTGTAAGAAATGTCGCCCGGAACGCCCGATTAATCACATTTAGTTAATCCTGATAGTGTCAGTCTGAGTCTTAATTTTCGACGAAAAAATCGATATGGCATGACGCAAAAAACAACCACCCTCCCAAAGGGATGCCTTTGGCACTTGCCCCTCCTTGAAAAGAAGGAGGGGAGTTGACAGTGCGATCTTTGATCGGTTTAGAGTCCCAATGGTTGCGCAGTTGCAACTCCCCTCCTAATTTAGGAGGGGTTGGGGGTGGTTAGCTTCGATGCTGCTTATCAGTGTGTTGCATAAATACTTCAATGGTAGCCTTTCGACCTGAGCTTGTATTGAGCCTTTCGTCTACGCTCAAGATAAACTCCGGTCGAAATGCCCAAGATAAACTCAGTCGAAGATTTTTTTGGATAAAACTATTAACGTCTGCCCTTCGACTCCGATACCATTGACGTTTTTATGGATCTCGCTGCTTATAAGCGCTACATGAACGGTCGTCATTCCCAATTTAATTGCGAATCCTAAAGCGAAAGGGAAAGCCCTAATCCAGCTTTAATCCCGTACGTACGGGACCGCCTGCGCGGGAAAGACGGCAGGAATAATAAACGTCACTCATATCGATTTTTTTCCTGAAAAATTAAAACCCAGTATGACCCTGTTTTTTGTCTTATCCTTAACTTAGTTGCATCGGGACAAGCCTTCCACTCGGCTCAGCCTAATAAAGTTGTTGAGCAATTTATATTCCATATATCTACAAATACCGTAACAATCTACGGATCAGATTAATAGCGAATTTCGTTCAAAAATTTTCTTGATAAAGATTGCTAATTACGCCGTTCGTTACTCAAGATTCTTTACTTTTGATTTATGGAAGAGCAACAAAACGAAAACCAATTAAATATCGAATTATCTGAAGAGATCGCAGAGGGAATTTTTTCTAACCTTGCCATCATCACCCATTCAAATACAGAGTTTGTACTCGATTTTATTCGGGTAATGCCCGGCATACCAAAGGCCAAAGTTAAATCGAGGATTATTTTAACCCCTGAACATGCAAAGCGACTGTTAAACGCTCTGGACGATAACATTCAAAAGTTTGAAGCTGTAAACGGGCGCATTAAGGCACAAGATGAACCACCGTTCCCGATGGGCTTTGGCGGTCCTACCGCACAAGCGTAAACCGCATAAATTCTTACAAACAAATATTTGCTTACTATGTTAGCATAGCATACATTTGTGTTATAACCATATATAAATGAAAAAAATTTTATTGAGCGCATTACTTTCTGCCCCATTATGGGTTTTTGGGCAGGGTTTCCAGGTTAACTTACAAGGGCAAAAGCAAATTGGAATGGCGGGCGCAGGCTCGGCACTCGCTTTAGATGAGGCTTCGGTCTTTTATAATCCCGGGGCGGTAACTTTCTTAGAGAAAAACTCCATTTCAGCAGGCGTAAACCCACTACTTTTTAAGTCTGCATTTAAACAAAGCGGATCGAACATTACCGAGAATGTAAAAAATAAAATCGCACCGCCATTTGAAGCCTATGCCGTTTGGGGGCCAAAATCGAACAAATGGAAGCTGGGCCTGGGCGTTTATACCCCATTTGGTGGCTTGGTAGATTGGGGCAACGATTGGTCGGGCAGATACGCCTTAACCTCGTTAAACTTAAAGGCGATCTACTTTCAGCCAACATTGAGTATTAAGATTACCGATCGCATTGGTATTGGCGCAGGCTTCGTTTACAATCATGGCGAAGTAAATTTGCAAAGAGCACTTCCTGTTAATTACCCCGATGGAAGATCAGGTCATGTTACATTAGATGGTACAGGAAAAGGCTACGGATGGAATGCGGGCCTATACATCAAAACCCTGAGCGATATTTCTTTCGCCATCGTCCATAAGTCCAAAGTGAACACCAAGTTAGACGGTGGAACCGCCGAGTTCGACGTTCCAGAATCGTTGAGAACATCTTTCCCAGCGGGCAACACGTTTAATGCCGAATTACCATTACCATCTACTACTTCTTTGGGCGTAGGTATTCCGCTATCAAAAAGCACTGTATTAGCTTTCGACGCAAGTTGGGTACAATGGCGTGTTTATCAAGAGCTCGCTTTTGATTATGCAACCAATACCCCTGCATTAACAGACACGAGATCGGCACGCAATTATCGCGATGGATCATCATTTAAGTTGGGAATAAATCATCAGGCTTCAGAAAAACTGGCGCTTAGGGCGGGAGTTGGCTATGCATTTAGCCCCGTTCAAGAAGGTTATGTAACGCCCGAAGCACCAGATGCCGATCGCTACATTTTAAGTGCCGGTGTGGGCTATGCTCCAACAAGCCATTTTGAGGTAAATGCCTCCTTCTTTTTCGAAGATGTTAAATCAAGAAAACAAAAGAATATTGAGACAGGATTAAACGGAACGTTTAAAACATTGGTTTACGCACCCGGTCTTTCATTAACTTATAAATGGTAGGAGAAAACAACATGAAAAAAATTATATTAAATAGTCTTGTTGCTGCAGCCCTATTATTTGCAGCATCTTGTAAGCCCGAAATAGATACACCCGCCGGAACTACTGCAGGTAGCGCTAATTTTAGCAAGTATATTGCAGTTGGTAATTCGTTAACCGCAGGTTTTGCCGATGGTGGATTATATCTGGAAGGACAAAAAGCTGCTTATCCAAATTTGGTTGCTGCAAAAATGGCATCAGTTGGCGGCGGCAATTTCACATCACCGTTTTTTACTGAAGCGCAATCAAATGGCTCTGGCTATTTAACATTGTCGGCATTGGTTAACGGAACACCAACATTAAGCAATGTAACAGATAAGCTGGCTTACCGTAACGCTACCTATTTAACAAAGTATACCGAAGAAGTTCAAAATCTGGGCGTTCCGGGCATGCGGGTAGATTTGGCGTTTGCCGCTCAATTTAGTGCAGCTAATCCTTATCTCGAACGTTTACTGCCCGATGCGCAGGTAGGTACAACCACCTATTTTCAGTTTATACAAGGCAGGAGCCATACCTTTTTCTCCCTTTGGCTGGGAAATAATGATGCATTGGGTTGGGCAACAAATGGTGGCGTAACCAGCGACGCAACAAATGTTTTGACTGATAAATCTACTTTTGCCTTGTTATATTCTAATCTGTTAAACGCTTTAACGGCCAATGGACAAAAAGGCGTTGTAGCGACAATACCAGATGTAACAGCGATACCATACTTTAATACCGTTACCGTTGCAGCCTTATTAAATGCCGCAAAGGCGATTAATCCTGCTGCCACTACAATTTATATCAGAACGGGTGCCGGAGCAGTTAGAGCAGCAACAGTTGACGATTTGATTCGCTTGCCATTTCAATCGTCGGGATTGTTTGGAGTTCCCAATCCGAGCTTAGGCGGTGCACCTTATGGCCTACATCCTGCAAACCCTATTGCCAATAATTGGGTGCTGGATAGAGATGAAATCGTTAAAGTGAAAGATTATGTAAACAGTTACAATAGTAGTATAAAATCGTTGGCCAATGGCAAGGGACTAGCAGTTGCTGATACTTACAGCTATTTAAATTTAGTTAAAGTAGGCGTTGCCGTTCAAGGTGTAAATGTTAATTCTGCATTTATTACCGGTGGAGCATTCTCTTTAGATGGCGTGCATTTAACGCCGCGTGGAAACGCTATAATTGGCAATGTATTCATCGATGCCATTAATGCAAAGTATGGTTCTACTATTCCAACAATAGATATTACGCAGTATAGGGGAGTGAAATTTCCAGACGACAAGAAATAGCTTGAGCTTAATAAAAAAAGGGGTTTAACGAAAGTCAAGCCCCTTTTTTTATTCTCACGGAATAAATCTTCAATGTTTGTAGGATTATTTTAAGCATTTTGTTTAACCGTTACGTCACCATGGCCTGTACATGCGCTTTGGTGTAGAAATATCTTGGTAACATCGTTTTATGATCTGAAAGAATCAAATCCGATAGCTGTCGGATTCGACCCAAGCGCTCCGCAGGAGCTCCTTTGGAGGAGAAATCTTTGAACAACGCGAGATTCAAAGATTTCTCGGCTACGCTCGATATGACGGCCCTTTTTAGGTATCTTGTTAAAACAAGCGTTAACATATTGTCCCGATAGCTCGGGTTTTATTCAATCAATAAAACTCAACATCACAAAGCGACTCGAGCTGCGGTACCTCGGAGAACGCTAAGCGCTCACCGATTCAATAAACTCAATAATCTTATCGCGTTCATTAGGTTCAAACCAGTGAATTTCTTCGTCTTTCCGAAACCAGGTTAATTGGCGTTTCGCGAATCGGCGGGTGCTTTGTTTTATCGCTGAAACCCCATCATCGAATGACGTTTTTTCGTCCAAAAAATCAAACAGTTCACTGTAACCTACGGTGTTTAAGGCATTGTACTTTCTAAAAGGCAACAACGACTTTACTTCTTCAAGTAAGCCATTTTCTACCATTTGGTCAACACGCTTATTTATTCGGTCGTACAGCACTGCTCTGTCGGTGTTTAAGCCAATTTTGATTACATTGAAAGGCCGTTTCTTTTTGGTTGACGAGAGCATAGAAGAGAGTTTTCTACCGGTAGAAAGAAAAACCTCGAGGCCCCTGATCATTCTTTGCGGATTATTTTGGTCTACTTTTGCAAAATATTGCGGATCCAGCTCCTCAAGTTGCATCCGGATCGCGGAGATGCCCTCTTCTTCAAACTGTTTGTTCAGCTTTTCGCGGATCGATAAATCTATTTCCGGCATCTCATCTAGTCCGTTTATGAGGGCGTTGACATAAAGTCCCGATCCGCCAACCATAATCGCCGTTTCATGTGTCGTGAAGATCTCATCCAAAACCTTTAGCCCTTGTTGTTCAAAATCGCCTGTGCTAAAAAGTTGTTCAACCGAATGCGAATTGATGAAGTGGTGTTTGGCAGCAGCGAGTTCAAACTGATCCGGTTTCGCCGTGCCGATTTCCATTTCCTTAAAAAATTGGCGAGAATCTGCAGAAATAATCTCTGTACCGAAATGCTGAGCCAATGCTATTGCCAGGGCCGTTTTACCAATGGCGGTCGGACCAACAATGGCGATTAAGGTTCTTTGTTGAGGCATGCGCAAAGGTATATAAAAAACAAAAGCCGTCAATTTAAAGGTCGACAGCTTTTTCGATCTTTTATGTATTACTTAATAGTCATCTTTGGTACTGTCCTCATCAAAATTATCATCATCTGAGAACTCATCACCGAATTCATCACTTTCCTCGTCTTCGTCTCTTTCTTCTTCGTTGATCCCCATTTCGCCCATTGCCTCCAGTTCATCGGTATCTTCTGGAACGAAATTCATTTCATTCAAGAAATCGAATTCGCCTGCTGACGAGGCAGCGCCGCGTGGATCGACAGCTGTAGGACTATTCTGTTCCATGATTTTTGGTGCTTCGCCCATACTTTTGGCCAAAAAGGGGTACTCAATGCTCGGGTCGGCGTCTAAAATGATCTTAACCAATTCTACGTGGAAATCGTACGGACGGTCAAAATTGTAGGTATAATAGAATTTCTGATGTGGATCTTCGATAAAGCCACTTAATTTCGATTTTTCCATCAAAACCACTCTGTCTTTTTTGCGTTCGCTTGGCAAATAGGCAATTTCATCGCCTTTTAACCAATTATCCGTACTCACATAAAATGACGAAGATTTTTCGGCGTTATAACCAGTCGATTTGTGGATTGCCCGGTGCAAATCCTCAAAAGTTTGGTTCGATTTAATGTCGATCTCCCTCACAACATCGTCAAAATCTTCGAAAGTAATTTTAAATTTATAAATAGCCATTATTGTATTTTGGAACCGTAAAAATAAAGTTAATTTGTTTTACCACAAACATCAAAATGCCCCAATTTGTTGCGCTAATTCAATGTATTGGCATTTAAATTATTTATTAACAGGATTTAATCCCATTTGTTTTGCCTGATTTAGCATAAAATCGAACGCTTCCTGATAGTCGTTTGTGATCTCGCCCTCTAATATTGCCTCTCTAATTGCATTCTTGATCAGGCCGACCTCTTTCCCAGCTGCAAGCCCAAAAGTTTGCATAATATCATTGCCCGTTATCGGTGGTTGCCAGTTTCTGATCTTATCACGTTCTTCAACATCTTTGAGTTTTTGTTTAACCAGTTCGAAGTTGCGCCTGTACTTGGTTTTTTTGTACTCGTTTTTTGTTGTTACATCGGCATTGCAGAGCAACATTAGGCTATCAATTTCCTCACCAGCATCGAAAAGCAATCGTCTTACGGCAGAATCAGTCACCGTTTCCTGTGCCAGCACAATTGGCCGCAGGTGCAGTTGAACCAGCTTTTGCACGTACTTCATCTTCTCATTTAACGGAAGTTTGAGTTGCGCAAATATCTTCGGAACCATCCTCGCGCCTCTGTCTTCGTGGCCGTGAAAAGTCCAGCCATGGGTTTCGTCGAAACGCTTGGTAGCTGGTTTGGCAATGTCGTGTAAAATGGCTGCCCACCTTAGCCACAAATCATCTGTCGTTTCGCAGATGTTGTCTAAAACCTCGAGGGTGTGGTAAAAATTATCTTTATGGCCTTTTCCCTTAATTATTTCTACGCCATACAGCTGCGTCATTTGCGGAAAGATAATGTGCAATAATCCGGTGTCGAAAAGAAGCTTGAAGCCGATTGAGGGCTTTGGCGACAAAATAATTTTATTTATTTCATCAGTGATTCGTTCTTTTGATACGATTGCGATGCGCTGCTTTTGAGTTTTTATTGCTTGTATAGCCGCTTCATCTATAACGAAGTTTAGCTGCGTGGCAAAACGAATTGCCCTCATCATCCGCAACGGATCATCAGAAAAGGTAATTTCCGGATCGAGAGGCGTTCTGATCACCTTTTGCTCCAAATCCCTAATGCCCTCAAACGGGTCTAACAGTTCCCCAAAACGATCAGCATTCAGATTAATTGCCAGGGCATTTATGGTGAAATCCCTTCTTAATTGGTCATCTTGTAGCGTGCCATCTTCAACAATAGGCTTACGCGAATTAGAACGGTAAGACTCTTTTCTGGCGCCAACAAATTCAACTTCCAAGTCTTGAAACTTAATATTTGCCGTTCCAAAGCTTTTAAAAACAGCCACTTTGGTACCCAGCTTGCGACCAACGGCTTCGGCATAATCTATTCCGCTGCCAACTACCACAACGTCAATATCTTTAGATGGTCTATTCAGAAATAAATCGCGAACAAAGCCACCGATAACATAGGCTTCGGTTTTATGTTTGTCGGCCACCGACGATAAGGTTTTAAAAATCGGATTCTGAAGATATTGTTGCATGAGGGTATATAAATAACTGTCATGCTGAAGAAAGAGGTTACATCGCAATCCCTTTGGGACATCTGCAAGCGATGAAACACCTGCCCGTCCGTAAAGGTGGGGATTCTTCGTGCCTCAGAATGACAATTGGGAAGCAAAAATAAGAAAAACATTTAGTGAATGTTGCCACGGAAACTCGGAATCCACGAAAAGAAAGTTAAATAATAGGGGAAATGTGGAATTTGTGTAATGTTGAAATTATTTTTTTGTCCTTTTATCTTCGGACTCCAAGCGCTCAGGTCCAAACTCCAATCACTTCCGTATGAACTCAAACTGGCCGCCCGGAGCAAGCTTCATTATAGTAGATGGTTTCCTGGAATTTCTGTTTTCTTGCTCAAAGTCGACAACATAATCAACGGCCGCCATAATTTCGGGGTCAATGTCATCAAAAAATTTTGGAGACGGCTTACCACTGATGTTTGCAGAAGTAGAAACAATTGGCTTCCGGAACCTTTGAACAAGTGGCGTACAAAAATCGTGCTTTACAATCCTTACGCCAACGCTGCCATCTTCGTTAATTACGTTTTGAGCCAGATTTTTTGCACCTGGAAAAACCAGAGTTAGGGGATTTTCTGCGTAGGCGATTAAATCGTAGGCCACTTCAGGGATTTCGCTGATATAACTTTGAAGTTTGCTGTCTACATCCAATAAAATTATGAGGCTCTTTTCTGCGGGCCGATTTTTAATTTTGAGCAGTTTTTCAACCGCTTCAACGTTCGTTGCATCGCATCCTAAACCCCAAATGGTATCAGTTGGATAAAGGATCACACCGCCATACTTTAAAACTTCAAAAGCCTTATTAATTTCGTCTCTTAGCATATCGCAAAGGTATTTATAAATGGAAAGTTAAATAATGTTAATGTTCAAAATTTAGTAAATATATTGCTCTTTGTTGTAAAAGGCCATGTGTTAGCACTTAAATAAATGTTGATGCTACACTTAGCTAGCGAACGCGACAATTCACACATTTTCAATACAACCTTTAATTTATTTGAGTAAATTTGAGAAAACGTTGTGAGATGAATATAGAAGCGAAAAAACTGTCATTTATTCAAGAATTTTTAAACATTGATAATGAAGATACTATCACTGCTCTTGAAAACCTACTTCATAAAAGCAAATCAGAACTGTTAGAGGAGAAAATGAGGTCGATGACTTTGGAACAGTTAGATGGAGAACTTGACATTGCCCTTGAAGATGAAAAGAACAACCGAATAACCAACGCCAAAGATTTAAAACGAAAAATTCAAGAATGGAGTTAGAAATTGTTTGGTCCGACTTCGCCGAAAAAAAGCTCTCCGATATTTTTGATTATTATAATTAAAGGTTGCTAGAACTATCGCAACCAAAATTGTTGATCGGACGATAAATCTTGCAGAACAACCCAAAATTGGTACAATAGAAAAGGGATTGAAAAGTAGATCCCAGGAATTTCGTTACCCAATTTCCACAAACTACAAAATCATATACTATATCAACCACGAAACTGAAATAGTTGTAATAGCAAATGTATTTGATATGAGGCAAAACCCTGAGAAATTGTCAGAAACTATGCCTTAACTTCGTGTCTAAATAGCTTAACTTTTCGCGTTGACCATCGACCACTGATAAACGCTAATCCAACAGGCCGAAATCTTGTCCTTAAGAAACTGTTCAACGGCTTAAAACGTCGCTGCATCACCTGATAAGTCCTAAAGATGTCGATTGGATCGATGAATTATATTGATTTTGTAAAATATTTATAATGAGTAGCTAAGGTTGAAACAATCTAAGGCAGCATACCGTTTTTTAGGTAATAAAATAGATTTGTAAAATTTGTATCGGTTATCTTATTTTTCATTCCAAAATTGTTATATTTATTACAGGTTATTTAAAAATAAAACACATAATGAAAACAACAAAAAGAATATTAATGCTACTTACTGTTGTATTGGCATTAGCAGGGTGCTCTACCCTTCGTACCGCTTCGGACTACGACAAAACAGCGGATTTAAACAGTTACAAAACGTACAACTTTTACGACAAGGGAATTGCCCGGGTTAAGCTGAACAATTTGGATAAACGTAGGTTAATGGCCGCCGTTGAAACAGAGATGAACGCCAAAGGATTTACTAAGTCTGCTAAGCCAGATATGTTGGTAAACCTGGTGGTTGTTGCCAGAGAGAAAACAGACATTTACGGCCCTGCTTATTATGGCGGTTGGGGCTGGGGCTGGAGAGGCGGCTGGGGCTCGCCATTTTGGGGCGGACCAAATTACGTTAACCAATATATTGAGGGTACCATCATCATCGATTTCTTAGATCCTGCCAAAAAAATCTTGTTCTGGCACGGACAGGGCTCAGGGTTTAACCTCGATAATTTTAGCAAAAGAGAAGAGCGTTTAAATACTGGTGTTAAAGAAATCTTGGCTCAGTATCCGCCAAATGCTATTGCAGCTAAATAAGGGTTTAAGGTAAAAGGCGTAAGGTTTAAGGTGTTGGTGTGCCTTAAACCCTATGCCTTATTTTATTAAGACGCAAAACAGATTAGGGCGTTTGGTGGAAACCTTACGCCCTAGACCTTATGCCATACACCCTTTAAACCGCTACATTATTTTCCCTTAATGCATCATTAAGCGAAGTCTTCTTATCTGTACTTTCTTTACGTTTGCCAATAATTAAGGCACATGGTACCTGATATTCGCCGGCAGGGAACTTTTTGGTATAACTTCCGGGAATCACTACCGAGCGTGCCGGAACAATTCCTTTATATTCAACCGGGGTTGGTCCTGTAACATCGATTATTTTAGTTGATGCAGTTAAAACCACATTTGCCCCTAATACGGCTTCTCTCTCTACTTTTACGCCTTCTACTACAATCGCTCTTGAACCTAAAAATGCGTCGTCTTCAATAATCACAGGAGCGGCTTGCACAGGCTCTAAAACGCCGCCAATACCAACGCCACCACTTAAGTGAACACGCTTGCCTATTTGCGCACATGAGCCAACCGTAGCCCAGGTGTCAACCATTGTGCCCTCGTCTACATAAGCGCCAATGTTAACGTACGAAGGCATCATAATTACACCTTTGGCCAAAAACGAACCGTAACGGGCGCTCGCCATTGGTACAACGCGTACACCTGTCGATTTATAATCAGTTTTTAAGTCCATTTTATCATGGTAAACAAAAGGGCCGCTTTTAATTTCTTTCATCTCGCGAATCGGGAAATACAAAATCACCGCTTTCTTTACCCATTCATTAATGCCCCAGGAGTTTAAAACAGGTTCTGCAACACGAATCTCACCCTTATCTAGCCTTAAAATAACACTTTCAATGGCTTCACAATAGTTGCTGAATTGTAATAGCGTTCTGTCTTCCCAAGCGGCTTCAATTAATTTCTTTAAATCTGAATACATGATGTTTTTAAATTTTACGCAAAATAAATCTTTTTTTGCTTATTAAAGGTTCAATTGTTTAAATTGTTTGTTTAAATGAGGTTAATTGACTGGATCGTTTAGCCATTTCTGCAATTAGCCAACTTAAAAATTAAGCTAAATGCGTATTTTTGAAGCTGTATGAAAGAGATAGAGAAACTTAGGATAGACAAGTATTTATGGGCGATAAGATTATTTAAAACCCGGAGCCTTGCAACGGAAGCGTGCAAAGCGGGACGCGTGAAGCTAAAAGGCCAAAACATAAAGCCATCGGCAATAGTTAAAATTGGCGATGTTTATCAGATATCGAAGGGAATAGAAAAAAAGGTAATCGAAGTTGTCGATTTTTCGTACAATAGAACCGACTCGCCAACTGCGCTAACAAAATATAAAGATCTTACACCTGTTGAAGAAACACATGCATTTAAATCGGCGTTTCATGCTCCAACGCTAAAAAGAGATAGGGGAGCGGGTAGGCCAACTAAAAAAGATCGCAGGGAAACAGACGATTTAATCAGCGGGATGTTCGAAGAGGAGGACGATTAGTCCTTAGTCGGAAGTCTTAAGTCATTAGTGGACTCAGGACTGAGGACTATAGACTGAAGACTAAAGTATCTCATTCGATAACTCATCATGGCGGTTTTTCCCAGCTTTTCAATCAGTTTATAGTTGGCCACAGCGCCCACGGCTGCACCCACAAAAGGAAGCATTTGCGCCAGCTTTGCCAGGTCGATATAATCGCGGTATTGTTGTTGAAAAGTTAACCAATCAAAATCGTCGATGTTGGTTGGAAGCTGATGCGCTTTGTTGTCCCAATCCTGCATCTTGTTAAATACCGCGTGGCTTTCTTTCTTACTCGAAAAAGCGAGTTGAAAAACATGCAAAATGTATAGCCGTTCTCGATAGTCTTTTACGTCGTAACCATAAACTGCGGCAATATCGAAAAGCATTTTCATCTTTATACCGAGCAGCAACGGAAAATCGGCCATGCTCATTAAAAAGCCCCCAGCGCCCGTAATTCCGCCTTCGGCAGCCCCGGTTTTTTTATAGTTCTCTATCTTTTGTTTAATCAGTGCCTCGCGGTGCATAAACGTCAAATCGGCAATAGGTTTTGAGGTTGTAAACGTTGAGCCAAACAGCACTGCTTTAACCATTTGCTTTATTGCTGTGGTTATGGCACTGTGTACCTTATCAGGAATATAGCTATTAATTTTCCGCTGAACATTGTCGGTTACCTTACTAAAGAGCGAGGGCTTCTGTAAAAGTTTAAACTTCCAGAAATCCAGTTCGCTTGTTATCTTCTGTTCGTAGGTCATGTCTTATCAGCTGCAATAATTATTCCTTAAATTTTTATTGCCTAAAAATAGGAAATATGAAAAATAAACTATATATTTAGTTTTAAACTTTCTAACCAAAATATTCATTATGAGGTATTTAAAATTAATACTCTTGCTATTTCTGACGAAAGGAGTAGTATATGCACAAGGTGTAAAATTTGCTGACACCCAGCCCAAGGCTGGCAGTAAGGTGCAATTTAGTTACGACCCGAAAGGGACAAAGTTCGAAAATCAGACCGATATTACCTGTAGGAGCCTATCTTTTTCTTCGGGCACAAATCCTCAGCTTACGAAAATTGACCTGACTAAAGATGGTGAGATGTATAAGGGCGAGATTGTCGCTCCTGATAGTGTAATGTTGGTTGGGCTTGCGTTTTCAGTCGGTTCTGATCGGGATGAAGCGCCAAATGGCTACATACTTAAATACAGTCAAGGGGGCAAAGTGCCGGCTGAGGCCCATCTTTACGAAGGTTTTCTTTATGGCCTGGCTGGTAACTATTACCTGGGGTTAACATTAGATAATCAGAAGGCTTTAGAATGCTATGAGCGGGCCTTTGCGTTAAAACCGAGCCTCGAAGATGAATATTTAAGGGATTATTTGTCTATCTCGCTCAAGGCGGATAAGACAAAGGGCACTAGTCTTATCGAGGAAAAGATAGCTAAAATTGCTAAGCTTGGTGAAAATGCCAAAGAGACCGATTTTATGTTGTTAATAAATTTGTATTCTTTATTAAAGCAAAAGCCACAAGTAGATTCCATTAAAGCCGTATTACTGCAACGCTATCCAACAGGTAACTACGCCTACAATATGGATTTGAACGCTTTGCGTATGGAAAAGAAGCCCATGTTTGCTGAGCATAAAGCCAATTCTATGATTGCTACCTATAAATTAGATTCAAAAAGTGAAATCAACAAAAATAGATTGGGCAGCATAAATTACACATTAGCAAGAGTTTTTGCGCTATCTGATGATACTGAAAAATTTGAGCAGTACGCTGCAAAAATCGAAAATAAAAGATCGCGTGCAGATATGTACAATTATGCGGCGTGGCCGTTGGCAGAAAAAAATAAGAATACAGAATTTGCTGCAAAAATATCTAAGCAATCGTTAGATCTGATAGAGGAGGCTAGAGTAGAACCGGTTCCACAAAACTTTCCCTCAAAGGACGATTATTTAAAGGTGCTTGATCGCTCGTATGCCATGTTTGCAGACACGTATGCGTTGCTGCTGCACAATTTAGGTAAGGACAAACTTGCAGCAACTTATCAAGCAAAGGCCGGACGTTTTAGTGATGCCGCAGGGAATGAGCGTTATGTGATGTATCTTGATTTAGCGGGCGAAAAAGAGGCGGCGTTTGCCAAAGCAGACAGTTCGATGAGGGCTGGCAAATACACTGCTGCAATGAAAGCACGCTTAAAGAATTTGTATGTAAGCTTAAAGAAAGGGAACGATGCTGATGCTTACCTTGCAAGTATCGAGAAAATTATTGCAGAGCAAGAAAGGGCTGAATGGGCTAAGAAAATGATCAATATCCCAGCTCCTGAATTCGCTTTAAAGAATTTGCAAGGGGAAACGGTTAGCTTGGCGAGTTTGAAAGGAAAAATAGTAATATTAGATTATTGGGCAACCTGGTGCGGCCCTTGCGTCGCCTCTTTCCCTGGTATGCAAAAGGCGATAGATAAATATTCGGGTAACCCCAATGTGGTTTTTCTGTTCATCAATACTTTTCAGAGAGATGAAAATCGTGAGAAAGTGGTAACGGATTTCGTGGAAAGCAAAAAGTTAAATTTCAACATTCTATATGATACGAAAAACGCAAAAGATCCATCAACGTTCGATACAGCAGCAGCATACAAATTCAATAGCATTCCCACAAAGTTTATAATTGATGGCGATGGAAATATCAGGTTTAAAGCTGTAGGTTTCTCCGGTTCTGATGAGAATGTGGTTAAAGAAATTGATGCAATGATCGGACTTTTATTGCCAAAACAAAACGGGAAGTAGTAGCGTAAATTAACAATAGGCAATAGGCAATAGGCAATAGGCAATAGGCAACAAGCAATAGGCAATGACCATAATCAATTACCAGTTAACCAATTACCTAATTAACCAATGCAACAATTACTCAATTCTAACAATCTAACCATTAAGTAATTTATTCAATCTCAAAGGGTGATTTTTCCCAGAGCTTAAACGCTTTTAGGGCCTCGTCTCTCATTAATTGTACTACTGGCAATGCTCGTTTTTCCATGGGCTTGCCCAGCTCTTCGTAAATAAACTTGTCGCTAAATCCAATTTCCTCGGCATCACCTTTGGTGTTGGCATAGTAAATGGCTCCAATTTTGGCCCAGTAAATGGCACCAAGGCACATCGGGCAAGGTTCGCAACTGGTGTAAATTACACATCCTGTTAAATCGAAGGTATTTAGTTGTGCACAGGCGAGCCTAATTGCCGAAACCTCGGCATGGGCTGTGGGATCGTTAATTAAGGCCACTTTATTGGCCGAACCTGCAATAAATTGCCCGTCTTTTACAGTTACCGCTCCAAACGGTCCGCCGTTGCCACTTTGTACGTTTTCGAAAGATAGCGCTATGGCCATTTGCATAAATCGCTGGTGTTGCTCCTTGTTTTCCATTACAAATTTGAGCACAAAAAAAATGCCCCGATTACTCGGAGCATCAGTTTATATATTTTTTTGAGGCTTATTTTTTGCTGTATTCAGCATTTAAACCTTTAATTACTTCAGAAGTAACATCTAAGCTCTCATCGGCAAATAAAATTGCGCTATTGCCTTTAGAATAAGTTAAAACCATTTTGTAACCCTTTTCTTTGGCGTAGCCCTTCAAATAGTCGGCAACTTTATCGTATAGTTTTTCGTTTTCTGCAGCTTGCTCGTTTTGCAGGGCGCCACCGGCATTTTGTTGGTAAGTTTGTAATTCTTGTTGTTTACGTGCTAAACGCTCTTCGGTGCTTTTACGTTGATCTGCAGATAGTGTTTGTGCACTTTGCTGGTATTGCGCAACCTCTCTCTGAAAAGCCTGACCTTTAGCCTGCATATCCTTTTGAGCATCTGTAGTCTTTTTCTCAAACTTAACTTTAAGATCTTTAAAATAGTCGTATTTTGTTAATAACGAATCTGAGTTTACATAAACAATCTTCTCATTTGAAGATACTGCTGCCGTTGTACTGTCTGTTTTTTTTGTTTCAGTCGTTTTAGCGTCCTTGTTCTGGCAAGCTGTAAAGGCCGTAATTAATGCCGCCGTAGCAACTATGCCAAAGGTTTTAAAGGTTCTTCTTTCCATTATTATTTAATAAATTTTAGCAAAGATAAAAATGATAATTAAGTATGCAATAAATAGTTTCGAAGCCCGTGCCTCTGTACAAAAATTGCTTAACAACTGATTTAACGGAGTTTAGCTGTTAAGTATTGTTAGAAAAGCAAGTGGGGTGATTCATTTTAAGTTTGCTCCCGCTATCTGCTTTACTCCGCCAATCAGCACAAAAGCTGAGGCTTCGTGTTCGCTTCTATCGGGTTTAAATGGCCCGGCTTGCCTTAAAATTGCCGGTTGCAGGGTTCGGAACCGGCCTACTGGCTGCGCATGTCTTTCCAAAAACTGCTTTAAATCGCTTTTTAATACCCTAACACTGATCCACATATTAAAAAGTTTCGAAGCTCCTGCCTCTGTACAAAAATTGCTTAACGACTGATTTAACGGAGTTTAGCTGTTAAGTATTGTTAGAAAAGCAAGTGGGGTGATTCATTTTAAGTTTGCTCCCGCTATCCGCTTTACTGCGCCAATCAGCAAAAAAGCTGAGGCTTCGTGCTCGCTTCTATCGGGTTTAAATGGCTCGGCTTGCCTTAAAATTGGCGGTTGCAGGGTTCGGAACCGGCCTACTGGCTGCGCATGTTGTTAGCTAAACCCGATTGCAGTAGAAAGCGCCTGGTTCTTTACCAATCAGCTGGCACTGAAATAACCCCGGGCCTTGTAACGGAAAGCGGGAGGAGCATTAATTAGAACACTGAAACTGCTTTTCACAAACTGCTTTAAATCGCTTTTAAACACCCCAAAACTTATCCACATATTAGTGTATGTGCCAAAATTTCCGTATTTTTGATACTTATAGTTTTTATTTAAAATATGAGCGAAGAACAAGATTTAAAGTCAAATTATTCGGCAGATAATATACAGGTTTTAGAAGGTTTGGAAGCGGTGCGTAAGCGCCCTTCGATGTATATAGGTGATACCGGAGTAAAAGGTTTGCACCATTTAGTTTACGAGGTTGTAGATAACTCTATTGATGAGGCTTTGGCGGGGCACGCCAATACAATCGACGTTAAGATTTTAAAAGGAAACTCGATTAGGGTTGAAGATAATGGTCGCGGAATTCCAACCGGGATCAACAAGAAAGAAAATAAATCGGCGCTTGAGATCGTAATGACGGTGCTTCACGCCGGAGGTAAGTTTGATAAAGATACTTACAAGGTTTCGGGTGGTTTGCACGGTGTGGGGGTAAGTTGCGTTAACGCATTATCAACGCATCTGACTGCTGAGGTGCACCGCGAGGGCAAGATCTGGATGCAGGAGTACAACATTGGTAAGCCATTGTATGATGTTAAGGAAGTTGGTGAGACGGATAAACGTGGTACCATTGTAACGTTTACACCTGATGAAACAATTTTTACGCAAACAACTGAATATAAGTATGATACTTTAGCTGGTCGTTTACGCGAACTGGCGTTTTTGAACAAAGGGATTACACTAACTTTAACGGATGAACGTGAAGCTTTAGAGGATGGTTCTTTCCTCTCGGAAGTTTTTCACTCTGAGGGTGGATTAAAAGAATTTGTTAAGTTTTTAGATGGAACAAGGGCGTCATTTTTGCCTGAACCAGTTTATATTGAGGGTATTAAAAACGGTATTCCGGTTGAGCTGGCTTTCCAATACAACGATAGCTATTCGGAAAACGTACACTCGTATGTTAACAACATTAATACGCACGAAGGCGGTACGCACATTGCGGGTTTCCGTAGGGGTTTAACCCGTACTTTAAAAGCGTACGCCGACAAATCGGGCTTGTTAAAGAACCTTAAAATGGAAATCACTGGTGATGACTTTAGAGAGGGCTTAACGGCGGTGGTATCGGTTAAGGTGCAGGAACCGCAATTTGAAGGGCAAACCAAAACCAAGCTTGGGAATAGCGAGGTAATGGGCGCCGTTGATGTTGCAGTAGGCGAGGCGCTTGGCATTTACCTTGAGGAGAACCCGAAAGAGGCTAAAATGATTATCAACAAGGTAATTTTAGCCGCTACGGCACGTGCTGCGGCACGTAAAGCCCGCGAAATGGTTCAACGTAAGAGTGTAATGGGTGGCTCGGGCTTGCCGGGCAAGCTTGCCGATTGCTCTGATAGCGATCCGGAAAAGTGTGAGATTTACCTGGTTGAGGGTGACTCTGCGGGAGGTACTGCTAAACAAGGTCGCGATAGAAACTACCAGGCGATTTTACCGTTAAAGGGTAAGATTTTGAACGTAGAGAAAGCGATGGAGCATAAGATTTACGAGAACGATGAGATTAAGAATATGTTCACGGCGATTGGTGTGAGCATTGGTACACCTGAAGATGATAAGGCTTTGAACTTAACTAAACTGCGTTACCATAAAATCGTAATCATGACGGATGCTGATATCGATGGTTCGCACATTACCACTTTAATTTTAACTTTCTTCTACCGTTACATGAGGGCGTTAATTGAAGCGGGTTATGTTTACATTGCCTCGCCACCGCTTTACCAGGTTAAAAAAGGTAAGGAATTTGAATATTGCTGGAGCGATATTCAACGTGATGCCGCTGTGCAACGCTTAAAAGGCGCCGGTAAAGAAGATAGTGTACATATACAACGTTACAAAGGTCTTGGTGAAATGAATGCTGAGCAGCTTTGGGATACGACCTTAAATCCGGCAACGCGTACTTTATTGCAAGCTACAATTGAAAGTGCAGCAGAATGCGATCATACGTTCTCTATGCTAATGGGCGATGAAGTTGCACCACGCAGGGAATTTATAGAGCGTAACGCAAAATATGCAAAGATTGATGCTTAATTTGAGCTGAAAGCTTAAAGACTAAAGCCGAAAGCGAAATGGGCTTTGTCATTCTAAGCTTAAAAACTAAAGCGACATAAGAAGCATTGTCTACCTGAGCATTTCGACTACGCTCAATACAGGCTTAGTCGAAGGGCAATGGTTTTTATTTTCGAGATATAGAACTTTACAATGCGAAAACCCTTTTCGAGTCTAAATCGAAAAGGGTTTTTTGTTTTAAAATTCAGACGCCTAATTTACTTATGTATATAAAAATTTATATATTTGATGTATGGCAGTGAACAATGAATTGTTTAAGGGTACATTGCAAACAATTATCCTTAATCTATTATCGGAAAACGAGCGAATGTATGGTTATGAAATTACACAAAAGGTGAAATCTATTACCCAGGGTGAGTTATTACTGAAAGAGGGTGCTTTATATCCTGCGCTGCATAAATTAGAGGGCGATGGCTTATTGGAAACTTCTACCGAGGTGGTTGATAACCGGGTTCGTAAGTATTATTCTTTATCAAAAAACGGAAAAAAGGAAGTGGTGAACAAGTTGCAGGAAGCGAAGGATTTTATTTCTCAATTACAGTTGTTGTTAAACCTTAAGCCTTCACTATAAAATGAATCTCGATAAAGAACAGTTACATCATATTAGAGAATTTATAACGCAAAAGGGCTTTAACTATGTTGACGTACAAATGGAAATTTTGGATCATGTAGCGTCGGCTGTAGAAGAGCGAATGAACGACAACGATACGCTCAGTTTTGATCAGGCTTTGAAGGAGACGCATCAATCGTTTGGAGTGATGGGCTTCAGCGTTATTTCGGATGGAATCATTAATGCATTATCGAAGAAATATAGCAGGGTCTTTTGGAGAAAATTTGCGACTCCTTTTGGTCCTAAATACATTGTGTTGATAATTGCTTCGCTGTTTGTCCTTTATAAATTACAAACGATGGTAGCCAATCGTATGCAGTTCACAATTATTTTGATCTCTTTCATCATTATTTTGACTTTTGTAACCACGGTTATTGGATTTCGGAGTCGAAAATTTAAAAAGTTAATGTCGTACCGCATAGCTAAAACCTATATTCCTCTGGGAGGAGTGTTTTTAGTTAATTTAAGCCTTTATTTTGGTAAGGTAGAAAGTGGTTCAATAATGGGTTTAAATGCGTATTACGTCATTGTTTCCATAATATTCACGCTTTTTATGGTATATGTTTACGCTGGCTTGAGCACGGCAATAAAAGGAGTAGATGAAAGTAGATTGTTGATGGAGAAATATAATCTGGTCACCGCTTCATAAAGCAGTTATTTTCCGATTTAAAAAATAGCCACAACCTTTTCTCATTTAGAGAAATAAATTGTGGCTTACTAAGAACAGAAGAGAATTGATATTTATAAAATGTAATACGAGCCAAAGGGCGCTAATTCGGTTTGAGGTTTGTCCTCGTATAGTTTGTTGTCGTCTAACATCTGGCAAAGATCTCGCTCAATAGTTCTGCATATCGTTGTTGTCGGCGTATCTGTAGGCTTGTTTTCGAACGGATCTTGCAAGTGTACAGCCATTTTTTCTACCAATAAGAAAAAGGCAGCAATGGCGACCACCAATGGTACTTCCATATAGCCGAAGTATTCGATCAATCCGAATGGCAGCAACACAATAAACAAATGGATCGACATGCTAATGTACTTGCTATAAGTAACCGGAAAAACGGTGTTCTTGATTCTTTCCGATCCACCCATGTAATTACACAGCCCAGTAATGGTTTTATCGATCTCAATTTGCTGATATTTATTGATCCAGCCTTCGTTTAATGCACGTTTTAGATCCTTGCCATGCAATTCCAATAAGGTTGTAGTTACATTTTTGCGCTTTTTAATAAATGCAATTTCCTCGGCACAAAGATATCCTTCAATGCCTTCTCGCGGATTAAAGCCACGCAACGACTGACTTAGTGCATAACACCAGGCAATTTGTCGTTTAATGAAACGCTCCTTAAAGGCTTCAACTTCTTCCAGCTGATAAGGGTTTTCTACAAATGATAATATTTGGCGAGAGATTGATCGCGAATCGTTAACTATCGATCCCCACAGAATCCTGGCTTCCCACCATCTATCGTAGGCCTGGTTTGACCGGAAAGCCAATAAAAGTGATATTATTGTGCCTAAAAGTGCAGGCACGGCAACAGGTATTGATATTCGGGTAACGTGAAAATTTTGATACAGGATGACTATGCCCACCGAATAGGCGATTACGAACAAAAGTTCTTTTTTGATTTTTCCGAATATATAACTAAGTGGGACATTCTTTCTTAACAGCATAGGACAAAAATTTAATAGGATAGGGCTTAAACATTAACATTTTGCAACGTTCTTTCGTGCATCTTGGTTTCAATAAGGTTCTCGTTAACATCATGATCGATAATATCCAACTCCATTACTTCACAACCCGAGCGCCCGGTTAAAAATTTGGGATCGATGCTATATTTGTTAATGGGCTTAAAGTTGTAGGCTTTTGGATAGGCAATGCAAGCGACATCCAGCGCCTCGAGAAAATTTTTGAATGCAACAACGGTACTGCCATAAAAATATTCTATTCCGAGGTTCAGTTGGCTAGCATATTTCGACTTGTAATGGTTTAACTGTGCGTAGAACTCGTCGCTGATGTTTTCGTAGTCGCGGCTTCTGTAGTTCAGCATTAGCATATCGGTTACTGAATCTGATAATTTAAAGGCGTGCAAGAAAATGATGTTGAGTTTTTCGTGCTGACTTTGCATAAGAGCATCGATAATTTTTGTGCTCTCCACATTAAAATCGGTTGGAACTAATACTGTTTTCATGGGATTATCTTGTTTAAATTTCTATAAATTATTTATACAAGTTTACCACGATGTTATTACAGCGAAATAAGATTAAGATTAAAATGAGATTAGAATTGAGGGTGGAGGGGAGAAAATTGAAAAAGAACACTTTTGTTAAAGCTGCTAGAAATCGAGATTAAGTGCTTGTATATGTCAACACCGAATGAAATGATATTCAGTTTAGGCCGAGTCTAATTTCTTTCTAAAAGCTTTGCATACACATGAGCATACATTCTGCCTATTTTTATGGTTTTGCCATTATAAAGTACAATATGGGATCGCTCTAAAACCTTGATTTGATTTTTTGCAACAAGGAACGAGCGGTGCACTTGTACAAACAAATCTGTTTCTGATAATAATTCCATTACTTCATAGAATCTCGAGTTAGAGATAAATGCTTCTTGATTAATTAAAATTCTTGTCGACTTTTCTTGTGCTTCTACCAGAATTAGGTCCTCAATCTTTAGCTTTATTAACTGATTCCGATGCTCAGTGCCTTTTAAAAGAAGGTATTCCTTAGTTTCTTGGGCGGCAGGTTGCGTTTCCTTAAGCAGTAGCTTGGCTAAAGATTGCGTAAATTTTATTAACGATATTGGTTTTAATAAATAATCGTCTGCATCCACTTCATACGAACTTAAGGCATAATTAGCGTACCCTGTTGTAAAAACCAGCCGTTTTGTTTTGTGTCGAATCAGTTTAGCAAGCTCCAAACCATTCATTTCTGGCATTTCGATATCTAAGAAAATTATATCGACAGGATTTTTTAATCTCTCTATTGCAGCCAGGGCAATAAGTGGGTTGGTGTATGTTTTCGATAGTTTAAGTTCTGGTCGCTCTGCAATATAATCAGTTAGTAACTCTAAAGCAGAAAAATCATCATCAATGGCAAGACAGGTGAGCATACGTTCCTTAAATAAGCGTTAAATGTGGGATGGTACTATTTAAGGAATGATTTAAACGAATATATGTAATTAAAAGGTGACAATCAAAGAAATGTTTGGTTGAAAAGATTTCAGCGAGTTGAAAATATGTCGTTCACGCCGCCTCGTTTGTCGTTCATGTCGCTTCGATGGTTGTTGGTGCCAAAAATGTTATTTTAGTTTTTTTTAGTTGAGGTTTGAGGTAACTAATTAAATGTTAAATCTTAAACAAAAACAAAATGAAGAAAATTTTAATTGTAGTAATGATGTGCTTAATGAGCGCAGTTACTTTTGGACGCACAAATGCTGAGAGAAAAGACCAATTGAAAGATGAAGTATCGATTACATCAATCAACAAAGGCTCGTTTTTTTGCACGGTTACTGTTACTGTTAGGACTTATTATGCAGGCAACTACATAGGGCAGGCTAGTAGAACAGCTTCAGTAGATGGCCCGTTCGGTTGTACATTGGCCTATATGATGGCAAGAGACGCCGCTTTAGAGGCTGCGCCGGAAATGGCAGTTGAATTCGAGTCAGAAGCAAACGCTGAATTATCAGAAATTAATGAAGCAGAGATTCCAGTAGTAACGGAGCCTTAGTTATTAAAGAACAAAAGTCAACTTTACTGGGGGCTTTTGTTTAAAAATTAAATGTAATTTTCATGACTATTAAAAACATAATTCTTTCTCTGATCTTTTCATTGATTTTTACTGCTACATTTGGGCAAAGTAAAGGAACATTAAATTATAAGTATATCCAAAATACACCATATGGGCCAAATGTAATTAATTTTATTACGTATTTTCAAGGTAACAAATCTTTAGAAGTAGGCATTTATAACACGAAATCTACTTTGGATTCTCTAAATGAAAATGAATTCATAAAAAACATTTCATTTAGTTCTAATAAAAGACCTTTTGTTTTTAAAGATTTATCTAACAACACATTGTTATTGGCTGACAATATTCTCACTAAGCTATTTTTCATTCGTGATACCCTAAATAATTTTAAATGGAAAGCAACTAATGAAAATAAACAAATTTTAGGATATAAATGTACAAAAGCATCACTTAATTATAGAGGAAGAGATTTTATAGCTTGGTATACAGATGCCATTCCTTTGCAATTTGGGCCGTGGAAATTCGGTGGCTTGCCAGGATTAATTATCAAATTAAACGATACTCAGAATAATTTTGTATACGAATTAACCGGAATAGATTTCAAAAGTGATTTTGATTCAAATATAATTAAAGTACCTTCAGCTTTCCTAAAAGACCAGCCTATTTCCCACAAAGATTTTATTGCAATTATGAATAAAAAGAATTTAGATTATATTAAAATGAATAAGATTGTTACTGTCGGAGCTGACGGGTCAACTGTTTCTGGTAA